>WNGB01002117.1_pt1 | contig 34437 bp, 40 predicted proteins | sample 5400681 | NCBI WGS metagenome assembly WNGB01 (sample SAMN13153367, study PRJNA577476) | soil metagenome | isolation source: 115 cm soil or saprolite under grassland replicate 2 | place: USA:California | collected 2016-06-15
GAGCCGTCGATGCCGAGCACTTTGCGCTCGGCGTCCTGCATGGCGAATCCGGCGACCATGCCCGCCTGCGTCGAGCCGGTCACGGAGCACGTGATGACCGTGTCGAAGAAGACGCCGAGCTCCTGCTCCTGATCCGCCACCTCCTGCGCCCAGCGCGCGAACCCGAGCCCGCCCAGTGGGTGGTCGGACGCGCCGGCCGGGATTGCGTATGGCTTCCCGCCGCGCTCCTCGACTGACGCGCGCGCGTCTTCCCAACTCGGCCGGATCCCGATGTCGAAGCCTGCGGGATCGAACCGAACGTCGGCACCCATGATCCGCGAGAGCAGGATGTTGCCGACCTTGTCGTAGACGGCATCGGGCCATTCGACCCAGTGCTCCTGCACCAGGACACAGCCGAGGCCGAGCTTGGCTGCAACCGCGGCGACCTGCCGCGTGTGGTTCGACTGCACGCCGCCGATCGACACGAGCGTGTCGCAGCCCTGCGCGAGCGCCTCCGCGACGAGGTACTCCAGCTTCCGCGTCTTGTTGCCGCCGTACGCGAGGCCCGAGTTGCAGTCCTCGCGCTTCGCCCAGATCTCGACCTCGCCGCCGAGATGTTCGCTCAGTCGCTCGAGCCTATGCACCGGGGAAGGACCAAACAGCAGCGGTACGCGGGCGAAGCTATCCAGGCTCATAGCCCATGAATCTAATAGGGGGCGAAACCAGCGCTTCCGCGGACGGTGCTGCCGAAGAGAGCGAGACGGGGTTACCGCCGGGTTAGAGCAGCAAGGGACCCTGGCTGGCATCGACTGCCTCACCGAAAGGAGGCACCATGCGCAACTCACGCGCGAAGCTTCTCGCCACCGTCCTGATTGCGGGCGGGCTCATGGCTCTCACGGCTGCTGGGAGCGGCTCGGCCGTCGGCTCCCCGCTCGCCGGCGAGTGGCACCGGCTCAATCCCTCCAGTCCTCCCGAGCACGAACTGCTCAGGTGCGTCGAGAACAGCGGCGCACAACCAGGCACGACCTCGGACAGCTGGATGTGCCGGTACTCCAAAGCGCCGGAGCCCACGCTCGGCTTCGGCTGGAACAACAACTACGGCTTCCTGTCCGGGCGCGACATTACGTCTTCCTGGAGCTGTCCCGACTGGTTCCCAGAAGGAACTTGCGGAAATGTCGTCACCGTTGTCGAGGGGACGATGAACTTCGGCGATCCCGACACACATCAACCACCGTTCTCGGTAGTGGAGGACCTCGTCGTGGTTCATTCACCGACCGGCGACCGGCTCTTCAACTACTGGGTCGACCAGTTCGTCTGCCCATGGTTCAGGACGTTCGACGCGGCACTCGCGGCGAATTCGATCCCTGCGGCCCAGGACTGCGTGCGGGCTCCCTGAGCCAGGGCAATTGCTTGTGGTGGGAGCCGCGACTTCCACCACAAGCTCTCGGCACCTCAGCTGGACGCGCGCTCTAGGACGACCACCGGAATCTCCCGGTCGGTCCTAGTCTGGTAGCTGTCGTAGTCCGGCCACTGCTGGTTGACGAGCTGCCACAGCCGTTCGCGCTCCTCGCCCTCCGCAGTACGAGCACACGCGGGGAACACCTCGTCGAGCAGCTGCAGCTCGACGTTCGGCTCCTTCTCGAGGTTCCTGTACCAGCCTGGATGTGCGGGCGCGCCACCTTTCGACGCGACGATCACGTACCGGTCGCCGTCCTCCTCGTAGATGAGCGGCGTCGTGTGCGGTTCGCCGGTCTTGCGTCCCTTCGTCGTCAACAGAATGATCTTCGAGCCTCGCTTCCACCGGTGGCCGACCTCGCCGCCGGTCTCCCGGTAGCGCCGCACATGCTCCTCGCCGAACAGGGTCTCCGCTTCGCTCATGCGACCGCTCCTTCCACGTTTGGTGCCCGTTAACCTACCGCCGCGTGCCGAACTCTCTCGACGCGGTCCTCGCGGCTCCCGACCATCACTCGGTGCTGCTCGAGAACGACCAGGTGAGAGTCCTCGACACCCGTGTGGAGGCCGGCGACACGGTGCCCGTTCACACGCATCGCTGGCCGGGTGTGCAGTACATCCTGAGCTTCGCCGATTTCGTGCGCCGTGACGGTGACGGTGCGGTGCTGGTCGACTCGCGCACGATGGATTTCTCTACGGAGGCGCCATTCGCAGTCTGGTCGGACCCGGACCATGCTGACGAATCGCTCCGCACCGCCTGCGACGGTGACCCCGGTGCTGATCTATCCGGATGTGCGAGCGGCGGTTGCGTGGCTCGAGTCCGCGTTCGGATTCAAGGAGCGCGTCCGCATCGGCGACGCACACCGCGCACAGTTGCGCGTCGGATCAGATGGCGCTCTCGTCGTCGCCGACGTCCGGTCCGATCAGATCGCACCAAGCGAAGGTGTTGTGACGCATCTCGTCAAGGTGCGTGTGCCAGACGTCGATGCAGCGTTTGCCCGAGCCCGTGACTTCGGCGCGGGCGTCCTAGAGGAGCCGACAACGCACGAGTACGGCGAACGCTCGTGTGTGTTCGAAGACCCGGCCGGCCATCGTTGGGAGCTCACCGAGACGGTCCGCGACGTCGAGCCAGAGGAGTGGGGCGGGGTAACGGTCGCGCCCTGGTGAGCCTCCCGGTAGCGTGAACCCGGGTCTGTGGCACAACGACGTTTCCAGCGGGGTCGCGAGCTCGCGATCGATCTCGGCACGGCGAACACTCTCGTCTTCGTTCGCGGCGGCGGAATTGCCGTCTTCGAGCCCTCCGTCGTCGCGATCGACGAGGTAACCGGTCGGGTCCACGCGGTCGGCGAGGAGGCCCGCCGCATGATCGGACGCACGCCGGCGACCATTCGCGCGATCCGCCCGCTGCGGCACGGGGTGATCGCTGACTTCGACGTGACGGCCGAGATGCTGCGCTACTTCATCCGGCGCGCCGGCGGCGGAGGCGGCCTGTCGTATTCGCACGTCGTTCTCTGCGTGCCGAGCGGGACGACCGACGTCGAGCGGAACGCCGTCGAGGAAGCAACCCTCGCTGCCGGCGCGCGAAGGGTGTCGCTGATCGAGGAGCCGATGGCGGCGGCGATCGGTGCCGGACTGCCCGTCGGCGAGGCAGATGGAACGATGGTCGTGGACATCGGCGGCGGCACCACCGAGGTCGCGGTTCTCGCGCTCGGCGGCATCGTGGTGTGGGAGTCGATCCGCGTCGGGGGCTACGAGCTCGACGATGCACTCGTTCGACACATCGACGCAAACGCGCGCCTGCTCATCGGCTCCGAAACCGCCGAAGCGGCGAAGATCGCGTGCGGCGCCGCGTGGCCGCTGCCGGAAACACTCGAGACGCAGGTCGCCGGACGCGACCGCGTCACCGGACTGCTTCGACGGAGCACGATTGATTCGAACGACGTGCGCGCCGCGATCGCACAACCGATCGAAACGATCATCGACACCGTGAAGCGGACGCTCGAATCGACGCCGCCCGAGCTCGCCGCGGACGTCGGGCGCCGAGGCATCACCCTCGCCGGCGGCGGCGCATTGCTACGCGGGCTCGACCGGCTGCTGAGCTCGGAGACCGGGCTCCCCGTCGTCGTCGCGGACTCGCCGCTCGAGTGCGTCGTGCTCGGCGCCGGCAGCAGCCTCGAAGAGAGCGAGTTGCTGGGGCGAAGCGCGAAGAAGCGGCCGCCCTTCGGCCGTCGCCGCAGGCGCGGCCGACGCTGAGCTCACATTCCGGCTTGACTCCCGCAGCAATACTGAACACATGATCGCGGCCGTCCCCCCAGCCCGGCACCTCCTCCGCGCGAAGGACCTGATCGACGCCCGCTACCGAGATCCGCTCGACGTGCCGGCGCTCGCACGCGCTGCGCGGCTCTCGCCGGCGCACTTCAGCCGCGAGTTCCGGCGATCTTTCGGCGAGACGCCGCACCAGTACCTCCTGACCCGCCGACTCGAACGCGCCGCGGCGCTGCTCCGCAACACCGACCGCACGGTCGCGGACATCTGCCTCACAGTCGGACTGCGCAGCGTCGGCTCGTTCACGACGAGCTTCGGGCGCGCGTTCGGGATGTCGCCCACCGCCTACCGGGCGAGCTATCCGCCGGCGTCCGTTCGCGTTCGGATTCCGACCTGCGTGCTCCAGGCCTACGCGCGCCCGCGATCCAGCAGTTTTCGAGAAGACAACGGCGATCGCCCCGGCTAACGTCGTCCCGACCGTTCCACGACATCGGAGGGCGACATGCTCAAGAACCTCACCAACGTCAACGTCTGGGTCCACGACCAGGACGAAGCTCTCGCCTTCTACACGGAGAAGCTCGGAATGGAGCTCCGTGACGACGTCACGGTTCCCGAGCTGGGCAACTTTCGCTGGCTGACCGTCGGCTTGCCTGGCCAGGACGTCGCTCTGGCCCTGATGGCCGTTCCCGGCCCGCCCGTGTTCGACCAGGAAACGCACGACCAGATCACGGCGCTGATGGCGAAGGGCGCCGCCGGGGGGCTCTTCTTCTCGACCGACGACGTCCGCGGCACCTATGAAGAGCTCAAGAACCGCGGCGTCGAGTTCCAGCAGGAGCCGACGGAGCAGCCGTACGGCATCGACGCCGGCTTCCGCGACCCGTCGGGCAACTCGGCTCGGATGATGCAGTCCAGCTAGCCGGAAGAGCGCTGCGTTCCGCTCGGGACGCAGCGCGCTTCCCCAGGGCTCTTGCGTTAGACGGCCGCCGACTGCATGTTCTTCTCGATGACCTCCATCGTCTGTTGCAGCTCCTTCGTCGGACTGAACTCGACGATCTCGGTCCCTGCATAGAGCACCGGCGTGTGGCCGGGCCCGACGTAGTAGGCGTCGCCCGTTTCGAACGTTTCCTCCCCGTCCGCGGTCTTGAAGCTGACCTTGCCTTTGATCACGTAGCCCCAGTGCTCGCACTGGCAGCGATCGTCAGGCAGGCCCTTGAAGAGGTCAGCCATATCCGCGTCTGCGGTGTACGTCTCGAAGCCGACCGTGTAGCCGCCGTCGAAGTTCTCGAAGTGACCTTCGTAGCCCTCCACTTGCATGGAGTCCGAGGCGGTCGCTTTGGATGCCTTTGGCATCTCGTACCTCCTTCGCTACGAGGCGCCGACGACCGTCGGCTCCTCGGTGAGTTGTCTGGTGAGACCGGCGACGTTCGTGAGGCACCAGTAGCCGGCGAACTTCCCGTCGGCGACGCGGAAGACCTCCGCGCACTCGGTCGAGATGTGGCGCCCGGTCGGCTCGATGCCCTTGTAGTCGCCGTCGTGTGTCCCGGTCATCGTGGAGCGGAGGAACACCTTGTCGCCTTCCGCGATCAGCTCGTCGAGGCTGCAATGCAGGTCGGGGAAGGCGTTGTAGTACGAAAAGCACCCCCGGCGCACGCCCTCGACCATCCGCTCGTCGGCGAAGAACTGGTCGACCGCGTCGAGGTCCCGGCCGTTGATGACGCGCTCGTAGTACTCACGTACGACCGCTTTGTTCTGCTCCGTCATGATCTCTGCTCCTTTCTCGGTTGACGGTTGGAGAATGTGTCGCTCGGGCCCGACGCGGTAGGGGCAGATCCCCTATTTGACCCCGGGTTTCGAACCGCGTAGGCGGCCGCTTCCGCGCGTGAGCGCAGTTCGAGCTTCCGCAAGATGCGGCCGACATGGTGCTCGGCGGTCTTGCGGCTGATGTAGAGACGGGTTGCGATCTCGCCGTTGGACAGGCCCTCGCCGAGCAGGCGCAGGACTTCCTCCTCGCGCTTCGTCAGGAGCTCGAGCGCTCGAGGGCCGGAGCGGCTCTTGGCTCCGAATGCTCGAAGCAGCGCAGACGCGGCCGCAGCCTCGCGATCCGCGCCGAGATCTTCGAGCTCGCGATGCGCACGCCTCGCGACGTCGACTGCGAGCTCACGTTCCGTGTTACCGAGTGCGCGAGCCAGCTCGAGCCGGGCTCGCGCCGAGTCGAGCGGGAGATTCACCCGTGCGAACTGTTCTGCCGCATCCCCGAGGAGGACCTCCGCGCCGACGTCGCCAACCGCAGCGGCCACGCGTCCGCGTGCGAGCCGTCCGGCCGCCTCCGATCGACCGCGTCCGACTGCCATCGAGGCGATCGCGTCGGCGGCGCTGTTGGCTCCCGCGTGGTCGTCAAGCGCGAGCCGGGCCTGGACGAGCAGCGCGAGGAGGGGAACGCCGACGAGGTTCTCCCAGCCCAGTTCGTCAAGGCGGCGTTCGAGCAACGCTGCGGCGGCCGCCGGCTCGCCGCGGGCAAGGCGAAGCGCGGCGGATGCTTCGACCGCTTCGGGCGCGCCGTCGAGGCCACGCAATAGCTCGTCCGCCTCTTCCAGACGGCCCTGCAGCACGCGGATGGCAGCCAGCTTCGAAGCGGGGTGCGCACAGCGCGACCGTTGACCGGCCTCCGTCAGCTCACGGATCGCCGCCACGAGCTCCTGTTCGGCCTCGTCGATTCGCCCGGTCCCTGCATAGACGTCGGCGCAACAGGTTCGACAGAAGGCCAGCAGCGGAACGTGCTCGTAGCGCCGGAGAAATGCGTCCACGACCTGACTCCACTGGCGCGGCCGGGAGTCGTCCCCGGCTAGGTCGCAGGCGAGCATCAGGGTGCAGCAGACATCGGCGAACGTCTCGAGCGAGGTGGACTCACCGCCGCTGGCGGCGGCCATTGCCTCGTCGAGGTGTGCGAGACCGTCGTCTAGATGTCCAGCGGCGACGTTCGCAAGACCGAGTTGCGCCAGAGCCCGAATCTCGAGGTCGACGTCGGCAGCCTCGAGCGCGCCCTCCAGTGCCGAGCCTGCGAGGGCCATCGACTCCGCGGCGTCCGTCGTTCGCTCGGAGCGCGCCAGGGCAAGCCAGGAGTGTCCTGCACCGGGTGCAGTGTCGCGAAGCAACCGTTCTGCCCTCGCCATCCAGCCGCCGGCGGCCGCCTCATTCCCCCAGACGGTCGAGTATTCGCGTGCCAGCCAGAGCGCAAGGCGAGCCGCTCGCGCGAGGTCGCCCTCTCTGCGGAAACCGGCATAGGCCCGCTCGCGACTCGCAACCGCTCCCTCCGCATCGCGCAGCCACCAGAGCGCACGACCACGCCCGTCGAGTGCGTCCGGGTCGATGTCCCCGCCCGCGTCGAGTGCAGCGTCGAACGCGACGAGTGCACCTTCCCAATCGCCGGAAGCCAGCGCCTGGTAGCCGTCACCGACGCCCGTCGCTGCGCGAGTGGCGTCCACACCCACAAGGGTCGCACAGAGTCCCGCGGACACCAAATGTTCTTGTCCACGAGCCGCCTGTCAGCGAGCTCAGCCTGGGCGACTGTTCAGTCTTTCGTAAGACTCGTGAAAGGGGGCCGTAATTCTTCGCTGCAAGGCTGATCGGTGCTCCGCACAGAGAGCATCACATCGCCTAAGGAGGACTCATGCGAAGACTTCTATTGGCAACGTTTCCGATCGTGATCGCAGCCATTACGTTCGCGAGCGCTTCGCTCGCGGCAGGATCGGGCGGCGTCAGTGGACCATCGTTCTATGTCGACGGCCAGCTCTACCGCACCGTCGGGACGCCCACCGATCTTTCAGGGACAGGGGCTCCGACGCACAGCTTCGACACGATCTACGACTTCGGCGGCGTGCAGCCGAACGTCGCGACCGCGGCTCCGGGCGACCCCGGCTACAACGGCGGCCGCTGGCTCGTGCACGGGCTCCAGTTCACCGACTACGCAGCGGCCGTCGCCGCCTACGACACCAACGGCAGCGGGAACTTCGACAGCGACGAGGAAATCCTCGCAGCCATCGCAGGAGGCGCCGCGACCGACATCGGAGTCGTAAAGAGCTTCGAGTGTCCGGTGATCCACGTCCCGGGCTCCTGACCTCGCTCGCTGGGCCGGCGCGGCCGTACGTCGCGCCGGCCCGGCCCTATGAAATTCCCTGTAACACGACACCCCCGATGGAGACGGGACTTGGAGATGACCACCATTCTCGTTGTCGACGATGAGCCGATCGTCCGGGACGTCGTCGTCCGCTACCTTCGGCGTGACGGCTTCGAGACGCGCGAAGCCGCCACGGGAGACGAGGCCCGTGAACTGCTCGAGACGGAAACCCCCGAGCTCGTCGTTCTCGACGTGATGCTGCCCGGAACGGACGGACTCGAGCTCTGCCGCTGGATCCGGGCGCAGTCCGAGTTGCCGGTGATCATGCTGACCGCGCGTGGCGAGGAGACGGACCGCATCGTCGGGCTCGAGCTTGGCGCCGATGACTATGTGACGAAGCCGTTCTCACCGCGCGAGCTCGCCGTACGCGTGCGGAACGTCCTGCGTCGCAGCAGTGCGGATCCCTCCGGTGTAGAGAGGGTTTCGTTTGGCCGGTTCGAGGTGGAGTCGGCGACGCGTGAGGCGCGCCGAGACGGCGAGCCGCTCAGGCTGACGGCAAGGGAGTTCGATCTCCTCTGGTTCCTCGCCTCGCATCCGCGCCGTGTCTTTTCGCGCGACCAGCTGATGAACCGCGTCTGGGGTTACACGACCGCGCTCGACACTGGGACTGTCACCGTCCACATTCGACGACTGAGAGAGAAGATCGAAGACGATCCGTCGCGGCCCCGTTTCCTCGAGACCGTTTGGGGCATCGGCTACCGGTTTACCCCATGACGCAGTTCGCCGTCATCGTTGGCGTCGCCACGCTCTCGGCCGGGCTCGTCGCGGCCTTCGCGCTGCGACTACTCCCGACGGTGCGGCTTCAGCTGGTAGCGCTCGCGCTCCTCGCAGTGGGCCTCCCCCTCGCCGCGGTCACCCTGGGCGGCCTCGTCATGTTCGAGATGGACGGCGATGCCAAGCTTCTCGGCGTCGCATCGGCCTCGGCATCCACCGCGCTCATCGCGGCGCTGGTGCTGGGCAACACAATTGCAAGTCGTATCCGATCGCTCGAAAATGCGGCAGCCCGGCTCGCCGCCGGTGAGCTGACCGCACGCGCGCCCAGCGACGGGCCCCGCGAGGTTGCGAGGGTTGGCGCTTCGTTCAACGAAATGGCCGGCAACATCGAGCGGCTGTTCGATGCGCGGCGGCAGCTCGTAGCCTGGTCGAGCCACGATCTGAGGGCACCGGTTGCGGCGATCCGCGCCATGCTCGAAGCGATCGAGGATGGTCTCGCGGAGCCCGCCGATTACCTGGGCGCGCTGTCAGATCAGGTAGCCATGCTCGGAACGCTGATCGAGGATCTCTTCGAGCTCGCGCAGATCGACGCGGGCGCACTCACATTGGAGCTGCGGGAGACATCCCTTGACGATCTGCTCGCGTCGTGGGTGCATGGTCTCGAGGCCGAAGCTCGCTCGAAGCACGTCCGGCTCGAACTCACCGTCGCGGGCCAGCTTCCGAAGGTCAGATGCGCTCCAGAACAGGTGCAGCGCGTCGTCCTCAACCTCTTGACCAACGCTCTTCGACACACTCCTGCCGACGGCTCGGTGGTCGTCAGCGCGAAGGCGGCAGAAAACAACCTCGAGGTACTCGTCGCAGACACGGGTGAAGGGCTCACCGACGACGCGCAGACGCGCATGTTCGATCGCTTCTGGCGGGCCGATCCGGCGCGAGCGCGCAACGGCGGACGCGCCGGCCTCGGCCTTGCGATCGCCCAGGGATTGATCGAGGCCCAGGGCGGGCGAATTTGGTCGGAGAAGCGGGCCGAAGGAGGCGCGCTCGTCGGATTCAGCCTGCCGCTGGGCGGGTCGGGAGCGCAGGCACGATGATCCTCAGGAACCCAGGAGCGGTGCACGCGAGGTCGAAAGAACGCGTTGCCCAGGGTTACCCTCGGGTGGGTTTCTCCCCTGACGCCCGAGCTGCGGCGTGAGCTGTAGACGTCCGCGCCCTGGGCACTAAGTCGCAAGTCAGCCCGAAGGACTCCACCTATGTGAAGAGAACCGAGGCCTCAATCGTCGGGCATCCGCACCCGCGTTCAGAGGGAGCTTCCATGGAAACTGCAGCAGTCGCTTTCGGCCGCCCGCGTAGCGTCGCGCGCTGGACCATTCTGGGCGGCGTGTTGTACGTCGTCCTCTTCGTGATCGGGACGATCGTGCTCTTCGACGGCCCGCCGGACACGGATTCCGCGCCGGGCAAGATGATTCAGTACTACTCCGACAGCGGCCACCGCGACCGCGTGAACACCGGGTGGATTCTGATCACCCTGGCAGTCTTCTGCCTGCTCTGGTTCATCGCCGCGTTGCGTCGAGCCGTAAGCATCGTCGACGGCGAAGGAATCCTCACCGGAGTCGTCACCATCGGCGGAGGCGTCTATGCGGCCCTGGCGTTTGCGTCCGTCGCGCTGAACACGGCGATCAGGACGATGAGCGACGACACCTACCAGCACCGCGTCTACCCCGAATTGATCCACGTCGCAGACGACGTTGGCTGGGTCATGCACGCGACGGGCGCCGTGGCGCTCGGGGCGATGATCATCGCCGCCTCTCTTGCATTCATGCGGGGCGGCGTCTGGCCGAGTTGGGCCGGGTGGCTCGGCGTCGCCGTAGGAATCCTCTCGCTCGCCTCGATCGCGTTCTTCCCACAGCTCCTGTTCCTGCTCTGGATCCTGGTCGTATCGATCGTGGTCTTCCTTCAGTCGCGCCCAGCTAGCCGAGTCGCGTAAAGCAAGCCACGCAGCGTTGGGGGAGCCGAGGCTCCCCCAACGCGCCCTTGTTAAGCCGCGAGGTCGAACGCGGGCTCGGCCTCGACTTCTTCCACCTGCTCGACTTCGTCGCGACGGATCAGCACCAATGTCGCCACGATCCCGAGACCGGCAATGATGGCGCCCGCGGCGAACGCACCGTGGAAACCGTCGACGAGCGCAGCAGCCTGGGTCGAGCCGTTCGCCAGCGCATCACTCGTCCGCGACGTCGCGATCGTCGACAGAGCCGCGATTCCGAGCGCACCGCCGATCTGCTGTGAGGTGTTGATCAGACCGGATGCGAGCCCGGCCTCGGCGGCCTGCACGCCGGCGAGGGCCGCGATCGAGATCGGCACGAAGGCAAAACCGATTCCAACCGCGGTCAGGAGGAAGCCCGGCAGCAGGTCGCCGAGGTATGAGCCGCCCACCGACACTTGCGTGAAGTAGACGAGGCCTGCTGTCAGCGAGGTCATCCCGATCAGCAACACCGGCTTCACACCTATGCGCGTCACGAGCTGCGCAGCGATCGCCGAGGTGAAGATTGCCGTCCCTGCGACGGCCAGGTACCCAACGCCGGTCTTCATCGCCGAGTAGCCGAGTACCTGCTGCATGTAGAGGGTCAGCATCAGGAACATCGCGAACATCGCGGTGCCCATGATGAAACCCGCCGCGTTGGCGCCACTCACGGTCTTGATGCGGAGGATGCCGATGCGCATGAGCGGCTCCGGGTGACGCAACTCCCACGCGACGAAGCCGGAGAGCATCACGAACGACACCGCGAAGAAGCCGAGCGTCTGGCCGGCGAGCCAACCGTCCTGGCCCGCCTTGGTGATCGCATACACGAGCGATGAGAGTCCGCCCGTAACGAGCACCGCACCGGGAACGTCGAAAGCCTTGACGGTCGCGTCCCGGCTTTCCTTGAGCAGGATCGGCGCCAGGATGAACGCCGTCACGCCGACGGGGATGTTGACGAAGAAGATCCACTCCCAACTGAGAGCGTCCGTGAGGATGCCGCCGAGGAGAACGCCCGCAGCCGCACCGAAGCCGCCGACGGCGCCCCAGACGCCGAGTGCGATGTTGCGCTCGCGGCCTTCGGTGAACGTGGTCGAGAGGATCGACAACGCCGCTGGCGTGATGACCGCCGCACCGAGCCCCTGCAGCGCGCGCGCGGAGATCAGCGACGCTTCCGACCACGCGAGGCCCGCCATCAGCGAAGCCACCGTGAAGAGAACGATGCCTGCGAGGAAGATGCGCCTACGCCCGAGCAGATCGGCCGCCCGCCCCCCGAGGAGCAAAAAGCCACCGAACACGAGCGCGTACGCGCTGATTACCCACTGCAGGTTCTCCTGCGAGAACCCCAGGTCGACCTGAATCGAAGGCAACGCCACATTCACGATTGCAATGTCCAGGACGACCATGAACTGCACGACGCTCAGAAGCGCCAGTGCCAGCCATTTGCGTCGATCAGAAGCCACCATGGCGTCCGTTTCCTTTCACTGGAGGAGATGAGACTTGATCTCCATTCAGGTTGACCGCAGCCGGAGGGCTGGCCAAGGGCATCAGCCGGTCAATTGGGCGTGCGGGTAACCGCACCCCCAAAGGGCATCGAGACGCCCCGCCGGAATCGGGCGGGGCGTCTCAACCCACTTACGCGAAACGAAGCACCGGCCGGGCTGTCCGCTTCGCGGCCTTGGCGGCGAAGCCTGGGAGAGCCAGGAGGATCAGCGCCAGCACCAGCAGCATGAAGTAGAAGTGCTTCTTCCTCATGTCAGACCGCGGGGATGGCCGGGGTGTTGACCTCCGGCGAGTAGGTGGGGCGATAACCCAGGGCCCGGCCGAGCGGAGCGCCGAGCGCCAGACCCGCCTTCTGCAACCACGCCGGCGGCTGCGGGAGGCGCACCGTGTCGAAGTGCGCCCGCGCGATCACCGCAAGCCGCAGCGGGTTCGGCATGCCCTTCCGATTCGTCTTGCCGTCCTCGGCGAGCACGAACATCGTCTCGAGCAGCGACTCGAACTGCAGTGCCGGTCGCACCTCACAGACGAAGCGGACCTCGTCCTCGCCGGCGTTCCAGAAGCGATGGGGCGTCCCCGGCTCGACGACGGCGATCTCGCCGCGCCCGAGCGTGAGCTTTTCCTTGCCGCTCTTGAGGCCGAGCGTTCCGTCGATCACTGCGAAGCGCTCGCTCTGGAAGGGATGAACATGCGCGGCGGCGACGAAGCCGTCCGGCTGAACCGTGCACTCGATCACGACGGACTCGCCGTTCGTGTCGGCCGACGTGGCATGAAACGTGATGCGTTCCCCGGTGACGGGGTTGTGGATCGTGTCGCCCGTGCGGATCATCTCGAGCCTCCTTCGTAGTGTCGATTGACACTCCGAAGGCTAGGTCCGGGCGAGCGGAATTTCGTCGGCGCCGCGAACGATCTCGCATCGTCGTGCGGCGGATTTTCAGGACGCCGCTGTCATCCTTTCGGCTGAGGCGGTCTACGCCTCGTCGCCGCCGGCGAGGCCGCACTCGTAGGCAAGCACGACCGCCTGCACCCGATCGCGCACGTCGAGCTTCGTCAAGACGTGCGCCACGTGCGTCTTCACCGTCGTGTCGCTGACGAAGAGCTCTTTCGCGATCTCCGCATTCGAGAGGCCGCGTGCGACGAGCTTGAGAACCTCGAGCTCCCGCGCGGTCAACTCGGCGAGCTCGGGAGGCAAGGTCTGAACCGACTGCGGCGGCCGGCGGACGAACTCCTCGATGACTCGACGCGTGATCGACGGAGCCAGCAGCGCGTCTCCCTGAGCCACCGCACGAATGCCGGCCACAAGCTGCTCGGGCGGGACGTCCTTGAGCAGGAACCCACTCGCGCCGGCCCTGAGGGCGTCGTAGACGTATTCGTCCATGTCGAAGGTCGTCAGCATCACCACCTTCGTGTCGACGCCGTTGGTTGCGAGCAGGCGGCGTGTCGCCTCGATTCCGTCGACTTGCGGCATGCGGACGTCCATGAGGACGACGTCCGGCTTCAGGCGCAGCGCCTCCGCCACGGCGTCAGCGCCGTCCGCAGCCTCGCCGGCGACCTCGATGTCCTCCTCGGCGTCGAGGATCATGCGAAAGCCCGCGCGCACGAGCGCCTGATCGTCGACGATGAGGACGCTCAGACTCATGAGGCGAGCGGCAGCTTTGCGCGCAGGCGATACCCGCCGCCCGGCTGCGGCCCGGCATCCAGTTCGCCGCCATAGACCGACACTCGTTCGCGCATCCCCACGAGGCCGTGCCCGCCGCCGTCCCCATTCCCGACGCCGCTTCCGTCGTCTCTGACCGTGACTTCGAGGTAGCTCTCACCGTAGGTGACGAGCACCTCGGCCCGTGTCGCCTGGGCGTGCTTCACCACATTCGTGAGCCCCTCCTGCACCAGCCGGTAGGCAGTGAGGTCGACGCCCGCTGGAAGCTGCATCGCCTCGCCCTCGATGCGCAGCTCGACAGGCAGGCCCGCTTCCCGCGCCTGCTCGACGAGGCGGCTGACGTGATCGAGGCTCGGTTGCGGAGCGAGAGCCGGCGCCTCCTCGGGCCGTCGCAGCACGCCCACCATCCGACGCATCTCGGCGAGCGCCTCCCGGCCGGTCCGTTCGACGACGAGCAAGGCTTCACGCTCACGTTCCTGATCGGGCCGGAGCAGTCGTCGCACCCCGGAGGCCTGGACGGTCATCACGCTGACGCTGTGGCCGACGACGTCGTGCAGCTCGCGTGCGATTCGCGCCCGCTCCTCCGCAACGGCTGAGCGTGCACGCTCCTCGCGTTCGCGCTCCGCCCGGAAGGCCCGCTCCCTCGCCTCGTCGGCCTCCACCGACTTCCTGCCGACGCCGAACGCGATCGTCCAGACGATGGCGAAGATGATGCTGGCCACAACGAAATTCCCCACACCCGACCTCGGATCGTTGTGGACCACCACGGCCAGAACACCCTCCGCGACGGCAAAGCCCGCAACGGCCTGGGCCCGATCCCGGAGCAAGCCGACAAGGAAGAGCGCCGCGCACCCCACCAGAAACGTCACGCCGTCGAAGGGGACGACAGTCTTGTCGACGAACGAGATCAAGGCGGCGGCGATACCCACGGCCGCAGGCGCGCCGAACGGAAAGCGTCGCCGGGCGAGCAGTGGTAGGACGATCGCGAGCATCGCCAACACGTCGAACCAGAGCGGGCCCTCCGGGCCAATCTCGTGTCCCCGGCCGAGAACCGCGCCGGTGACACCTATACCGGCCATCGCCAGGACTACAGCGTCGAACCAGTAGCGCCGCGCCAGCGGCCAGAGCCTCTTCACGGTCTGAAGGTACTCCGAACTCGAGCGCTTCGCCTCGTCCGCGAGAACGATCCAAACATCGTCCGCAAGGACGACATGGAATCGCCACCCCGGCCGAAGACGGCCCGGGCCCGTAGCCGTAGCGTGGTGATGACCGGATTTCACAGAGGAGGACACATGAGCATGCAGGGATCTTCGGGATTCGTCGTCGAGACCTCCGCCCTGACGAAACGTTTCGGCCAGCGGGTCGCGGTCGACAACGTCGAGCTGCGCGTCCCGCGCGGCTCCGCCTTCGGCTATCTCGGCCCGAACGGCGCCGGCAAGACGACGCTGATCAGGATGCTGCTCGGCCTCACACAAGCGACCGGCGGCACGATGCGGCTGCTCGGCCGCCCGGTGCCGGACGAGCGCGCCACTGCGTTGGCGCGGGTCGGCGCGATCGTCGAGGAGCCCCGCTTCCACAAGCATCTGACGGGACGCGAGAACCTCACAGTGATTGCAGCCGCGCGCGAGCCGGAGGCGCACGACCGGATCGACGGCGCACTCGCGCGCGTCGGCCTCGCCCAGCGGGCGGACGAGCGCGTGAAGCGCTACTCGCTCGGCATGCGCCAGCGGCTCGGCGTTGCCCGCAGCCTGCTCGCCGACCCGGAGCTCTTGATTCTCGACGAGCCGACCAACGGGCTCGATCCGGCCGGCATCCACGAGTTCAGGGACATGATCCGAGGCTTCGTCGCGGAGGGACGGACCGTGCTCCTCTCGTCGCACTTGCTCGACGAGGTGGAAAAGATCTGCGACGAGGTCGCGATCGTCGATCGAGGGAAGGTCGTCGTGCAGGGGTCGATCGCAGATCTCGCCGCCGGCGGGAAGCAGACGATTCTGATCGCGACGAGCGACGAGGAGCAGGCGCTGGCGATCCTCGCCGAGCATCGCGGAGTCAAGTCCGCGATTGCGGAAGCCAGCGGAATCCGCGTCACCCTTAATGCCAACTCCGTCGAAGCGCAGGACGACATCGGCCGCCGTCTCGTCCTCGCGGGACTGGCCATTCGCCGCTTCGAGCCGGCGCGCGTATCGCTCGAGCAGCGGTTCCTGGAGATCACGTCCCGATTGGAGGAAGCAGTATGAGCACGACGACCATCACCGCAGAACTGCCGCAGACGCGCGCCCGAACGAGTTGGCGACCGCGACTCGTAAGCGCCGAGTTTCTGAAGCTACGCAAGCGGCGCGGACTCGTGATCTCCGCGCTCGCGCTCACCGTCCTGCCGATGATCATCGGCTACACGGTCCTGCTGAGCATCCACGCCGCGAATCCTGGCAAGCATGGGCCGGCAGGAGGGTTGGAGAACCTGTCGGGCTCGATGGACATGCTGTCCACGCTCAGCGTCGTCGCCGCGATCCTTGTCGGGGCGACTCTGGGAGCGGGGGACCTCGGCTCCGGCGTCTTCCGAGAGCTGGTCGTCACCGGACGGTCGCGGCTCGCTCTGTTCGCGGCGCGCATTCCCGCCGGGCTCGGACTCCTCTTGCCGATCGTGGGTGCAGGCTTCGCCATCACGGCGACCGGGTCGATCGTGTTCGCGGGGTCACTCGGCGCGCCCAGCGCAAGCCTCCTCGTCGGGTCGGCGGCCTGGCTGGCGCTCGTCACCTCGCTCGCTCTGGTGCTCGCGCTCGGGGTTTCTTCCATAATCGGATCGCGCGGGACGACGATCGGGATCGTCCTCGGCTGGCAGATCGTCGCCGCGCCGGTGCTGCTCCAGATCGCGACGCTCGGATCTCTCCGCGAGGGACTCGTCGGCGCCGCAACCGACCGCCTTGCGCCCGCCGCCCTCTTCGAGGGCAGCCCGCCGGTGTCGACGTCGATTGCCGCCGCGGCTCTCGTAATCGTTGTGTGGACAATCGTGCCACTCGCGGTCGGGGCGTGGCGGACCTGCACACGCGATGCCTAGACCGAAGCGATGTGCTTGGCAATGTGCCGCGCATCACGCCCCACGCCGCCCACGTTCTCCGAGGTGAACGAGTACAGGAAGTCCAGGCCGACGAAATAGAGACCTGGCTCGGAGGCGCAGACGCCGTGCTCATGCATCGGCTCACTGTCCTCGCCGAAGACCGGCACGTCGATCCAGCTGAAGTCCTGCCGGAACCCCGTGCACCAGATGACGTTCGCGACATCCATGACACGTCCGTCTTCGAGCACGGGCAAGCCGTCCTTGACTCCGGCCATCTTGGCGACGCGCTCGACGCCGGCTGCGAGGAGGTCCTGCGACTTCACCCGGATCAGCGGTGCGCCGCCGGCGAGGACGTGCGGGCGGACCTTGCGGCCGATCGGCGTCTTCACCGTCAGAACGTGAGAGGCAACGAACCAGAGCACCGGCACGAGCAGGCGCCTGAGCGGGCTCTCGATCCGGAATGGCACCTGACCCTTGTCTCTCCCGGACAGCCAGGTTCGGTGGGTCGCCGACACCTCCATGCCGATGTCCGCGCCCGAGTTCCCAGCGCCGACAAGGAGAACGCCGCCGGGACACAGCTGGGAAGGATCCCGGTATTCGCTGGAGTGCATCTGCACGATGCGGGGGTCCAGCTCCGAGGCAAACTCCGGCACAGAAGGTTTTCCGTAGAAACCCGTCGCCACGACGACGCGGTCGGCCTCGAACCGGCGCTCGCCACACTCGACCCTGTACCGGTCGCCATCCTTCGCCAGGCGAGTCACTGCCATATCCGTTCGCATCGGAAGATCGAATCTCGCCGCGTAAGCCTCGAGGTAGTCGGCCGTCTCGCGCGCGGTGGGATACGACCAGCCAGACGCCGGAAACGACCAGCCCGGCAGCCCGTCGTAGCGCGCCGGCGTAAACAGTCGGAGCGAGTTCCAGGTGCGCGTCCGCCAGGAGCCGCCGATGCGCTCGTTCGCGTCGAGGATCACGAACGGCCGTCCCTGCTTCTTCAGGTAGTAGCCGACCGAGAGGCCGGCCTGGCCGCCGCCGATGACGATCGTCTCGAATTTCTCGGTGCTCGCGACTGTTTCGCTGCGGCTGTCGATAGCTGCTTCCTGTGTCGCCATGATCGTTCCTCCATTCTCGAATGACCTTGACGACGACGTTAGGGCGGAGCCGACGAGCGCACATCGCCCGGATCCACCAACTTGCCGCTGCGACCGCATGGTCATTTCTGACCATGCGGTGCGTCAGACGAGGTCGTGCTCGAACGCGAACGCGCCCGCCGCGGTCCGCGACGCGACACCCAGCTTGCTGAAGATGTTCTGCACGTGCCTGGCGACGGTGTGCTCGCTGATCACCAACACCGCAGCGATCTCGCGGTTGCTCTTGCCGGTCGCGACCAGTCGCAGCACCTCCAGCTCACGCGGACTCAATCCGTGCATCCCATCACGCTCATCGCCTCTCGTAAGCCAGTCCACCGACGCAACGGATGGCGTTGCGCCGAGCTGCTCGAAGAGCCTCCGGGCCGCATCCAGCTCGAGCGCGAATCCATCTTCGTCGCCGAGCGCCCGGCACGCTCGCCCCACCAGCACACGTGTGTGCGCGACCTCGTAGGGGGCCTCGAGCTCTTGCCATGCCTGGAACGCCTGCCGCAGGCTGACCAGCGCGCCGCCCGCATCGCCTGCGGCGAGCTCGAACGCGCCGCAAGCCTGCGCTACCACTGCCCGGAGCATGTCAGTCCCGTATTGGGCCGCGATCTCGCGCAGCTCATCGCAGGCGTCTTGCGCCGCCTCGATGTCGCCGGCCGCGATCATGATCTCGACATACGCCGGCAACAGGCCCGCGCGAGCGGCGCGATCGGTCGTCTCGTTCACGGCCCGGCGAATCGCTGCGGCCGCTGCCTCTCCCTTCCCCTGGGCAAGCCGGAGGAGCGCGAGTCCAGGCTGCGGTTCCAGACCGAGACGGCTCGCTTCCCGGTACGCCTTGTCAGCCTCCTCGAACCGTCCGCTCAGCCGCTGGACCTCGCCTTGCAGGTACCACGCCTTCGCAATCGCTCCCGGATTCATCGCCCCCGCGAAGCGCTCGCCGGCCAGGCGCGCCTCCTCGAGCGCTGCGGGCCAGTCCCCGTGCAACCGCAGGAGTTGGGCGCGGTGCACGAGGCAGCGCCCTCGGAACGAGACCAGGTCGGGCTGCTGCTCGCACCAGCGTGTCAGTGCGGCGGTCCACTCGTGGGCGCGGCGCAGCTCGTAGACCTCCTCGCAGGCGAGAATCACGCCGCAGTACACGATCCCGCTAACGACAGGCGACACCTCTCCTGCAGTCACTGCCACCATGGCTTCGTCCAGCAGGCTGAGGCCTTCGGCCACCCGCCCGCCCTTCGCGAGCACCGTCCCCTGAACGTGCACGGCGAGCGCGAAGAGGTCGTTGTCGCCGAAGCGCTCGCCGATCTCGGCCGCTGCGGCAGCAGTGGCGGCCGCGCCGTCGAAGTCACCGCTCACCTCGTGTTGAAAGGCGACCGGCAGGAGCATGTAACCCTGCTCGACGGACTCTCCCCCTTCACGCTCGAGCAGCCGTTGAGCGCGGCCGAGCCAGCCTGTGGCCGGCCCCATCTCGCCGCGTAGCGCAAGGTTCATTCCGATCCAGAACGCGCAGCGGACTGCGGGCAGCGCGTCGCCCTCTTCCGCGTAGGCGTGGTGCGCGCGCTCCAGCAACGGAATCCATTCGTCGACGTGCCCGAGCATGTGGGCCGCTGTCGCCAGCAGCACGAGGTCCGAGCCCGAGAGGGGAGCCGCGCGCCCGGCGCGCCCCAGCAGGTCGTAGGCCTCGCTCCACGCGGACCTCGCATGGGCCTCGCGGCCACGTTCTAGCTCGTCAGCGGTCTGCAAGAGCCCCAATGTCCTCCAAACTGAGCCGATCGTAAAGTTAAGTTGCTTCTTACGTAAGAATATGCTTACATAGTCACCGTGGAGGCCGCACTCAAAGCAATTGCCGCGCCCCGACGGCGGCAGATTCTCACACTCGTCCGCGATGACGAGCTCAGCGCCGGGGAGATCGCGTCCCATTTCGATGTCACGCGGCCTGCGGTCTCCCAGCACCTGAACGTCCTGAAGGAGGCGGGGCTCGTGAGCGAGCGACGCAACGGCACGAGGCGCCTGTACAGAGCACGTCCCGAAGGGCTTGCCGAGCTCAAGGACTTCCTCGAGGAGTTCTGGGACGTCCGGCTCGAGACACTCAAACACGAGGCAGAGAAGGAGGAGCAGAAGAAGCATGGACGCAACCACTGAGACAACTTCAATCGAGCGCACGATCTCGATCGCTGCCAGCCCGGAGACGGTCTGGGAGTTCTTCGTCGACCCGGAGAAGCTCATTCGCTGGAAGGGCATGAAGGCCGACCTCGACCCCCGCCCCGGCGGCGTCTACCTCTGCGAGGTCATCCCCGGACACACGGCGCGCGGCGAATACGTCGAGCTCGACCCGCCCCGCCGGCTCGTCTTCACCTGGGGCTGGGACGGCCAAGAAGGCGTGCCACCGGGCTCCTCGACGATCGAGGTCGAGCTGACACCCGAAGGCGAGGGCACGAGCCTGCGCTTCGTCCACCGCGACCTTCCGACCACCGAGTCGGTCGAGTCGCATGCGCACGGCTGGGATCACTACCTCCCACGGCTCGAGATCGTCGCCGCCGGTGGCGACCCTGGCGAAGACCCGTGGCTGACCCAGGACATGCAAGCCAGTTAGCTGAGAGGAGAAACCGCAATGGCACATCCGGTCATCCACTTCGAGGTCGCGGGCAAAGATCTCGACAAGCTCCAAGAGTTCTACGGCGAGCTCTTCGGTTGGAACACGACGAAGATCCCCGGAGACATGCCGTACGCGATGGTCGACAAGGAGGACGGCGGCATCGGCGGCGGTCTCGGTCAGGCCCCGGACGGCAACGGCCACGTCACCTTCTACGTCGGCACCGACGATCCGCAGGCGACGCTCGACAAGGCCGAGCAGCTCGGCGGCAAGACGATCCTGCCGGTGACCGAGCTCCCAGAGGTCACGATCGCCCTCTTTGCCGACCCTGAAGGGCATGTCGTCGGGCTCGCTAAGGGGATGTAGCTAGTCCGGAGCGATGTTGTGGTTGAACCTGAAGACGTTCGACGGGTCGTACTGACGCTTCACCGCTCGTAGACGTTCGAACCGCTGTGAACCGAACACCGTTTCGAGACCGCCCGCCGAAGCCTCGGTGGCGTAGTTGAGATAGCCGCCGCCGATCTTCCACGGCTCGAGTGCACTCGAGTACGCGCGGGCGGTCTCGATCTGGCGCTCGTCTTCGTCCGGTTCGGTCCAGACGTTGATGAAGGTGGCGTTCCAGTGAGCCTCTCTCCCCGCGAAGGCCGTTGCATCGGAAGCGACACGCGTCGGTGCACCGTGAAGCGGCTCGAAAAGCACGCCTCCTGCGGTTCCCAGCTCGATGAACTGCGCGCTCGTGAGAGCGAGCAGTTCATCAGGGAGCTCGGCGAGAAAACGGCCGGACCAGTAGTTCCGCAGACCGAACGGCATGCGTCCGTACAGGTCTTGCAGTTCGCTGTAGTACATCGGCCTGACGGTGTTCTTCACAGGCGACAGTCCCTCGGTGAGCTCGCGGATCGCCTCGCGCCCCGCCTCCAGGTCGCCGACCCAGGCAACCGAGGCGTTCACGAGACCTTCGCCCGTGACTGCGTCACGGGCGACCTGCGCGAAGCTCGCGAGACTGTCCGGAGCGTTTGCCATCACGTCTCGCCAGACGGGAAGAACGTCCGGCGCGTCCTCGAGTAGATAGTCGAGCGACCCGCCGAGCAGGAGCCCGACTGGATGAAGCTGGAACGTGAACTCGACGACGATGCCGAAGTTCCCGCCGCCGCCGCGAAGCGCCCAGAAGAGCTCGGCATTCTCGTTCTCGCTCGCTGAGAGGACACTGCCGTCGGCCGTGACCACTGTCGCGCCGAGCAGGTTGTCGAGCGTGAGCCCGTACGAAGGCGTGAGGTGCCCGATGCCGCCGCCCAGGGTCAGCCCTGCGATTCCGGTGTCGCCGAAGGTGCCACCCGGCGTCGCGAGACCATGGCGCTGACTCGGTGTGTCGAGATCCTCCCAGAGCGAGCCGCCGCCGCACGTTGCCGTCTGCAAATCCGGTTCGACGACGACCTGGCGCATGAGTCGCAGGTCGACGACGAGACTCCCGTCCCCGATGCAATGACCGGCGACGCCGTGCCCACCGCCGCGGACGGCCACCGGAAGGTCTGCGTCGCGCGCGAACAGCACAGCTGTCACGACGTCGCCGACATCGAGCGGCCGCGCGATCAGCTCCGGGCGCCGTTCGATCATCCCGTTGAACGTGGCGCGCGCTTCGTCGAAACCGCGGTCGTCCACGCCAATGATCGGCCCTCGATGGCGCTCTCTCAGCTCAGCCAGCCCGTGCACGATCCAGAAGCCTAAGACGAACTGCTACGCAGCGCGGCCAACAGCTCCTGGTGCCGCCGTTCCTCGTCGGGCATCCCTTCCTCTGCCGGAGACCGGAAGCGCTGAAGCAGCACGTTCACGGGTTTAACGATGAAGAAGAACACCGAAGCGGCAATCGCGACGAACTTGATCACATTCGTGATGAAGGCGCCGTAGCGAAACTGCGCGTCGTTGATCGTGAACGTCAGGCTGCTGAAGTCTGGCTTCCCGATGATCATGGCGATCACGGGCATGACCAAGTCGTTTACGAGCGAGTTGACCACAGCCGCAAACGCCAGGCCCATCACGAATGCAACCGCTAGCTCGACGATGTTGCCGCGAAACAGGAAATCTCGGAACTCCTTCAACATTCGCTTACTCCCTTCGGTAACGACAAATCCCCCGCGCGACCCACGCCACATCACGATGCCGAAATAGCACGAACCTGGGTACCTTGCACCAACGCTGCGGCGACTGGTGGGTCGAGGATTCGAAGTCGCCCGCGTACAACACGTTCCAACGCATCGGCTGTGGACGGAGGGCACCGTTCAAGGTGACGACGCCTGACCTGTCGACGTCGCCTCGCGCCTACGCGCACTTCGCAGTGGTCGAGTACAACATGCACCCAGTCGTACGCGGACGCGGCTCGGGAATCTTCCTTCACGTTCAGATCGGAAAGGCGACGAGCGGCTGCATCAGCCTGCGCCGCCCCGCTCATTCATGTTCTGCGCCGGCTCGAACCCGGCGCTCTGCCGAAGATCGCAATCGGCGCGACCGGCTCTCTACGACAAGCGCGAGGCGGCTAGTGCATCCGCTGCTGCAGCCGTCGTTATGCCGGAGGTGTCGGCCCGCGCGTAGATCTCCGTCAGCGTTTCTCCGATCTTGACGAGCGCCGCATCGACGTCGGCCTGGCTCCGGCCGTTGAGCTCGAGGAAGTTGATCGCGATTGCGCCGCCGGCATTGATGACGTAGTCCGGTGCGTAGAGAATTCCTGCGGCGCGAAGAAGCTCGGCTGCCTCCGGTTGGGCAAGCTGATTGTTCGCGGACCCGGCGACGATGCTGCACCGGAGCTGCGGAATGCTCTCCGCGCTCAACGTCGCGCCGAGGGCGCAGGGCGCATAGATATCGCAGTCGGTGGCGATCGCCTGGTCTGCCTCGACCGCGTCACCGCCTATCGCCGCTGCAACCGTCTCCGCTCGCTTCGCATCAACGTCCGCGACCAACACCACAGCGCCGTCGCGGCCGAGCAGCTCCGCAAGGGCCGAGCCGACGCTGCCGACACCCTGAACGAGCACCGTGCGCCCGGACAGATCGTCGGATCCGTACACCTGCGCGAGACTCGCCTTGATCCCGTGGAAGACACCGACGGCGGTGAACGGCCCTGGATCGCCGGCACCACCCTTCGCCTGGCTGCGGCCGAACACGTGCTCCGTCCTCTCTGCGATCACGTCCATGTCGGACTCTCCCGTACCGACATCGGAGCTCGTGATGAAGCCGCCGCCCAATGACTCGACGATGTCTCCGTAACGATGCAGCAACGCGCTCCGCTCGTCGCCCTCGGGGATCTTCGGCATCGCGAGCACGGCCTTGCCACCGCCGAGCCCCAGATCTGCAACGGCAAGCTTCGCGGTCATCCCGGCAGAGAGACGCATCGCATCTCGGAGCCCGTCAGCAGGCGTGTCGTAAACCTTCAGCCGCGTCCCACCCGCCGCGGGGCCGAGCTGCGTCGAATGCATGCAGATGAAGATCCATCCGCCGCCTTCGCGGTCGCGATGGATGACGGCCTGCTCGCCGTCCCACTCCTCGAGCAGGTCCTCGAAGGTCGCCACAAGAGAAATTCGATCACATCGCGTGAGGATCGCGGAAGGCTGCGACGTACTACGTCGTAGACAACCGAAGGGAGTGTCCAATGAAGCTCGCTCGTCTCGCGCTACTCGCCGCCGGCGGCGTCGCCATCGCCGCATTCGCCGGTGTCTTTCAACCCTCGGGAGCGCGAAGCGCCCCGGCCGCAGATGCCTCGACCAGCGGAATCACGGTCCTCGGCACCGGCTCGACGAATGTCACCCCGGATCGCGCCTCGTTCGCGTTCGGCACGGTCAGCCAGGCCGCAACAGCGAATGCGGCCCTTGCGGCCAGCTCTCAGTCGGTCGCCCGCGTCATCGCGGCGCTCAAGAAGGCGGGCGTGGCCCAGGCCGACATCCAGACCTCTGACGTCTCGCTGTCGCCGCGGATGAACGACAACGGCAACGAGATCGTCGGCTACACGGCCTCGAACGCCGTGACGGCAACGATCAGGAAGCTCGGAGACGCGGGTGACGTCGTTGATGCCGCAGTCGGTGCCGGCTCGAACCAGGTCTACGGACCGAACCTGCTCGCGTCGGATCAGGACGCGGCTTATCGCAACGCGCTCAAAGCAGCCGTCGCGGAGGCGCGGGCGAAGGCCGAGACATTGGCGACGGCGTCGAGCTCGACGCTCGGCAAGATCACCGCGATCGTCGAAGGCGGTGGGGCGATGCCGATGCCTATCGCGGTGGGCGCGAAGGACTCGAGCGTGCCGATCGAGCCGGGCACCCAGAAGATCGAGGCGACGGTGAGTGTGACGTTCGCCTGGGGCTAACTCCTAGGATGTGGGCATGTGCCGAAACATCCACACGCTCTACAACTATGAGCCACCTGCCACGACCGAGGAGATCCGCGACGCATCGCTCCAGTACGTGCGCAAGATCAGCGGCTTCACGAAGCCGTCGCAGGCGAACGAGGCAGCTTTCGCCCGCGCGGTCGACGAGGTCGCCGCAGCGACGAAGCGGTTGCTGGAGCAACTCGTAACCGCGGCGCCGCCGAAAGACCGCGAGGTCGAAGCCGAACGGGCTCGGGCCCGAGCGGCCAAGCGGTTCGCGACGGCCTAGCCGGCGGATGGTCGAAGAAGCACGCCTCGAAGAGACCGGAGGAGGTCTCGCGCCCGGAACGGAGGGCTGGTTCGTCGTGAACGTCCGCGACGGCCGCTGGGTGACGAACGACGTTCTCGGAGACGCTTTCATCCTCGAGGGCGACGACGTCTCGTTCCCTCAGGTCGGCTTCACGATCGGCGTCCTGCACCCGGGCCAGTCAGGCGGGAGGTATCACCGCGAGTCGGCGCAGGAAGACTTCCTCGTCCTGTCCGGGGAATGCATCCTCCTGATCGAAGAAGAGGAGCGCCCGCTCAAGAAGTGGGATTTCGTCCACTGCCCGCCCGGTACCAACCACTCGTTCGTCGGCGCAGGCGACGGGCCATGCGTCATCTTCATGACGGGAGCCCGGATCGAGAACAAGGAGACCGTCTATCCGCGCTCGGAGCTGGCAATCCGTCACGGCGCCGGCGTCGAGACGGACACGACCTCGTCGGCCGAGGCATACGCCCCGTTCCCGAAGTGGAAGGACGGACGCCCGAAGAGCTGGGACGGACTTCCCTGGGGCTAGCAGTGCTGCTGTACGACAGCCCGGTCTCGGGCAACTGTTACAAGGTTCGGCTCCTGCTCGCGCACCTCGGCATCCCGTACGAGCGACGCACGATGGACGTCGTCGACCGCTCGAACCGGCCCGACGTGCTGGGCGCACTGAACCCCGCGCTGCGGGTGCCGACGCTCGTGCTGGACGACGGTAGGCCGCTCGCGGAATCGGGCGCGATCATCTGGTATCTCGGGGAAGGAACGCGGTTCGTCCCGGAGGATCGCTACGAACGCGCCCAGGTGCTGCAGTGGATGTTCTTCGAGCAGTACGACCACGAGCCGGCGATCGCGGTCGCGCGCTTCTGGCTCGCCTATTCGGGTCGTCCCGAGGAGTTCGCGGATCGGCTCCCGGAACGGCAAGCCGCGGGAGCGCGCGCGCTCGCGGCCATGGAGCGGCACCTCGACGGCAGGAAGTTCCTGGTCGGGAACGGGCTGACGCTTGCGGATATCGCTCTGTACGCCTACTCGCATGTTGCGGACGAGGGCGGCTTCGACCTCGAGCCATACCCGGCACTCCGAACGTGGCTCGAACGAGTGGCTTCCGAGCCTGGACACGTCCCCATCGACGCGCAGTGAAGATCCGAGCAGCAGTCCTCGAGGAATTCGGCGCTCCCCTCGCCGTTCAGGAGCTCGAGCTCGCGGAACCGAAGGCCGGCGAGGTGCTCGTGAGGCTCGTGGCCTGCGGCGTCTGCCACACCGACCTCTACACAGCGTCCGGCGCCGATCCGTCCGGGTATTCACCGACCGTGCTCGGACATGAAGGCGCAGGCGTCGTCGAGCGTGTCGGCGAGGGTGTGAGGGATCTCGAGGCCGGCGATCACGTCGTCACGCTCTTCTCACCGCAATGCCGCGAGTGCGAGCACTGCCGCGATCACCGCACCAATCTCTGCCTGGCCATTCGCGAGCAGCAGAACCAGGGTTATCTCCCGGACGGAACGACGCGTCTCTCGCGCAACGGTGACCCGATCCGGCACTTCATGGGGACATCCGCGTTCGCGGAGTACACGGTCATGCCGGAGATCGCGCTGGCGAAGATCGACCCCGAGGCCCCGCTCGACCGCGCGTGCCTGTTCGCTTGCGGGCTCTCCACCGGGCTCGGTGCTGCGATGAACACCGCGAAGGTCGTGAGCGGCTCGACCTGCGTCGTCTTCGGCGCGGGCATGGTCGGGCTCGGCGCTGTTGCCGGCTGCCGTCTGCAGGGCGCCGAACGAATTGTGTGCGTCGATCTCTCGCAGGACCGGCTCGAGCTCGCGCGAGGACAAGGTGCGACCGACACGCTCGTGGGCAGCCCCGAGGCCGTGCAGCAGATCGTCGACATGACCGACGGCCAGGGCGCCGACTACACGTTCGAGGCGACCGGCAACGTCAACGTCATGCGGCAGGCGGTGGAATCGGCGCGGATGGGTTGGGGTCTTGCGACGATGTGCGGCGTCGCCGGGAAAGGCGAGACGCTCGACATCGTCCCGCGCTTCCTGATCACCGGGCGCCGGGTGGCAGGCTCCTCGTTTGGCGGCGTCAAAGGACGCGACCAGGTTCCTCAGTTCGTGGACATGTATCTCGCCGGCGACATCGACGTGGACGCGTTCGTCTCGCACAAGCTCACGCTGGACGACGTCAACCGCGGCTTCGAATTGATGGAGGCGCAGGACGGCATCCGCAGCGTGATCGACTTCGCCGACTAGACAGGATGGAGCCGCCTCCCGCGGCTACGGCTCCATCCTGTCTAGTTCTCGCTCTGGGGATCGAGGTTTGCGATCAGTGTCTGCCGTTGCCTCCGTCTCATCCAAATGAGGCCAACAGCCAGAGCGACGAGCGCGCCACCTCCGATCACAAGCAGAAGAGGCGGGAAGTGCCGAGTCGCGCCCAGCGGTGCATCGGCGGCCGTTGCACGGGTGACGCGCAAGGTGCGCAGATCGATCAGCAGCATCGGAGTGGCGCCATGGCGTACCACCAAGAGGTTGCTATCCCGGTCGACGCCGAGGCGAAGCTGCCACAAGTCGGTACCCGCGACGATCCCGTCCAGATCGATGCAATGTGCCGACCGTGCGACGGTGTCGAGCGCGTGCACGAAGGGCGTGGAACCGGCCCCGTCATACAGCGTGTACGCCCAGCGGCCGTCGGCGCTCATCGCCCGGCTCAACGGGTTGCCGCGCATCTTCTCGCCCGGCTCGTCCGGATCGATGATCGGCTTCGCGATCAGGCGTCCACGCCGCATGTCGTAGGCCTGGACCAGGTACCTCGTTGGGTCGTTCGGCGAGATGTAGTGGATGAAGTAGAGCCAGGTCCCGTCCGGCGACACCGCGTCAAAGCTGAAGTCCCCTTTGAGCTTCACGGCGCGCAGCGGCTTCAAGCCGTCGCTGCTGAGTACGAGCAGCTTCGTAGCGGCGCGTGGAAACGATGTCCGCGGCTCGATCAACACTAGCGTCGTGCCGTCGGCAGACAGGCCGCCCGCCGAACCATCGTAAGCAACGGCCGGAATCGTGAAATTGCCACGCAACGATCGCCATGCGAGCACTTGCCCACCGTGCTGTGCGACTCGCTCGACGATCGTCCTGCTCCCGGCAGGGACCGTGACGTAGCGGAACCCGCCAGAGCTCGAAGCGACGCCGGTGCTGCCAACGTCGATACCAAGGACCGGCAGCCCATCAGCGCGTGCCGCCGCCGGAACGAGCACCGCGACGAGCGCAGCTACCAAGACAGGTACAAGAAGGATGCTGCGTCTCATCGCCGTGACCTCCATCGCCGGTAGTGACCTTCGTACTACGGGCGTGCCGGCTGACGAGGTCCCCGCTGGCTATCGAGGAGCGCCAGCGGCCTCAGCCGTCAGCACCGGAGCGGCTGAACTCCACCCGGACGCGCGGCAGCCGCCGGCGCTCTGTGGCCCGGACGACCCGCTCGAGGTTCTCCTTCGTCTCGAGGATCTCGGTCTTGGCCGTCCGCTGGTCGTGATGGATCTCCCGCTGGATCTCATGCACCTCTTCCATGAGATCCGCGACCTCGAACTGCACGCGCCGCACCTCGCGGGCGTCGCGGACGCTCCGGATCGCAAGGTAGATCAGCGGCACCGTCGCGACGATGCTGAAGCTGCCGCTGATCAGGACGAAGATGTCAATGCCCGATTGCATCCTCTATCCCTACCGAGGGCGACGCGACGGGGCAAAGACGCTGCAGCCCGCACTTGTGGAGAAATGGAAGGCCCGACGGCGCGGGCCTTCTCATTCACCGACTGCGCGCTCGGCGGTTAGTAGCCTCCGCCACCGCCGCCCGAGCCGCCCCCGCCCGAGTAGACGAGTACGAGCACGACGGCGACGACGATTGCGACGGCGATCGCCGTCAGCACGAGCCAACGTGTCCGGCTCCAGCCGGTTTGCATCTGCTCTTCACGGAATGTGGCCATGACCGCTCCTTCCCGCCCCTTTGAAAGCAGTATTCCGTCCAATTCTGCGTCACCGCTGCTCCGTTCGAGCAAACGTCAAGTGGCGCATTTTCCCAATCCTTTACGAAGTGAAGCGTGTTGTCGACCCAGACCGGACACGTCTGGGGACAGACCCCAGACACGTCGGAGATGCCAGGGTCAGGAAGGCTTTCTGGCCGCGTAATCGACGCTCTCGAACGGCCATTCGGCAGCAAGCCAGTCGCTCACCGTCTGCCAGAGGCCCCGGTCGAGCTCGGCGCGGCTCGCTCTCACCCAGGAGGCCACCCGCGCATCGTGGCGGTCATCCGGGGCCGGGTAGATGTAGACACAGCCGACGACGTCGCCGCCCGGCTCGAGAACGGTGTAGGTGAAGCCCAAGCGGTTCTCGAAGTCGTCCGCATGCCGCTGCAGGTCGGCCCGGTTCTCCTCCAGGGTCATGTCGCGGGGCCAGGAGCTCTCCTCCCATCCCGGAGTTGCATGGATGTGTTCCATCGACGACGACCAGGCGCCGTAGTCCGCGTCGTTGTGCTCGGGGCCAAGAGGTTCCAGCCGGAACTGCGGAGTCTCGAGACGAAGTGGAACGAGGAAGGCCGCCGGCACGAACATGGACGCAGCCTAGAGAGCGAACCTCGATCACACCCCTTTCGTAATACTTTCGGAAATGAAGCAGCTAGCCGACCCCTATCGCGACCTCGATGTGATCGACTCGCGCGCCCCGCGGTTCAACCAGGCGACGATCGGACTACTGGCCACGCTCGCGCTCGCAACCGGTTGGTGGTGGCTGCTCGGCGTGCTTGGAGTGCAGCTGCTCGTCGGGCTGACGCTCGGCCGGCGCTTCTGCCTGCCGTGCCTCGCTTACTTCGAGCTCGTGCAGCCGCGTGTCGGCGAGGGGCCATTGGAGGACGCCCGTCCGCCTCGCTTCGCGAATCTCGTCGGGACTGTCTTCCTCATGGCCGCAACCGTCGCCTATGCAACGGGTCTCACCACCCTCGGCGCCGTGCTCGGCGGAATCGTCGCCGCGCTTGCGCTGATCGCTGCGGCGACGGGGTTCTGCAGCGGCTGCGAGGCGTACAAGCTGGGCTCCTTCCTGCTCGGGCGACCGTTCGTCTCGTGCCCCCTTCCGCATCGAGCCGACTGACGTTTCGTACGCTGCGCGGGTGACCGACTGGTGGGCCGTCCGCCCTCCGCGAGGAAGTCCGGCCCGCTACGCGGGGCCATGATGACTTCCTCGCGATCGGTGTCATTCAAGCCGTGGGTAGCCGACGCCGGCAAGGCCGGCATCGGCAACGATCTACGGGGATGGATTCGCGCGCTTGCCTGCGGCGGTATCTTCGGCGCGGATGAGCACCGGGTTCCGGCAACACCTGCGCCGCGCGATCGAGCTTGCTCGGCAGGCACGCGAGCACGGCAACCACCCCTTCGGCGCGCTGCTCGTCGACCACAGAGGAAACGTCGTCCTCGAGGCGGAGAACACGGTCAGCACCGACAAGGATGTCACCGCCCATGCTGAGACGAACCTGATGCGGATGGCGAGCACACGCTTCGAGCCCGATTTCCTCGAGCGGTGCACTCTGTACACGAGCACCGAGCCGTGCGCTATGTGCGCAGGCGCGATCTACTGGGGAAACGTGAGGCGAGTCGTCTTCGGCCTGAGCCAGGAGCAGATCCGGTCGATCAGCAACCACAACCCGGAGAACATGCAACTGGCGATCACGTCGCGAGAGATTTTCGAGCGCGGGGATCATCTCGTCGAGGTCAGCGGCCCCCACCTGCCGAGGGAGTCGAGCGCCGTCCACGAGGGCTTCTGGGACTGAGCCGGTAGCTCAGAACGAGAAACGCGGCCGGGCACGGCGTTCCATGTCGCCGAGCACCTGTCCGCCGATCCAGTTGACGGCCCACACGACGATGACGGTGCCGACGTACGTCCAGAAGCCGTCGATGGAAAAGTTCGGCGCGATCCATTCCGCGAGCGCGATCATCGCGATGTTGATCAGGAGGTAGAAGAAGCCGAGCGTGATGATGATCAGGGGCAACGTCAGGACGGTGAGCAGGGGCTTGAGCACGGCGTTTGCGACACCGAGGACGGCCGAGCCGATCAGGAAAGCCGTCCAGCCGTCGATGCGGACCCCGGTCCAGAGAGCGTCCGCCGCCCAGAGAGCAGCGAGATTGATCGCCCAGGCAATCACCAGACGGGGCACGAAGGCCATGACGACAGTGTAAAACGACAACGTGCTCGCGCGCCTGCACGCCCTCCAGACGACCCCGGAGCAGCACGATCTCGGCCTGGAGATCGTCCGCGACCAGCTCCTGCCCTGGCTCCGGGACAGCTCCGGCTTTCGCGGGCTGATCCGACTCTGGAATCCCGCCGAATCGAAGACCCTGGTGATCACGTTGTGGGCCGACGAGGAATCGCTGCGGGCAAGCGCGGAAGCGGGCAACCACCTCGGCGAGCTCACGGCGGAGACGGTGGGAACAACCAGGCTCGCACTCGAGGACTACGAGGTAAGCCTTTTCGATGTGACTAATGCCTGACTTCATCCTCGGAGACGAGTTCGCCAAGGTCCTGACGGAGACGACGATGTCGCTCGTCTGCGTCCTCGACAAGGACGCACGAATCCTGTTCTTCAATGATGCGTGCGAGCGCGTGACCGGCTTCTCGCGCGGCGAGGTGGTCGGATGTGACGCGCGAGACTTCGTCATTCCTCCCGAGGAAGCGGAAACGTTCAAGGAGGTGCTCGACTACATCTGGAGCACCGGGCTCTCGAGCCCGCAGGTCGGTCACTGGCTGACGAAGGACGGGAAGCGCAAGCTGATCGCCTGGTCGAACAGGCTCATGCCGAGTGAGAATGGCGGCTCGGCGCTGCTCGTCACCAGCGGCATCGACCTCAGCGCCACCACATCGGGCGGCGGCGACGAGGCGCTCGAAGGTGGCCCCGAAGCGAAGCTCGCAGAGGTCGGCCGGCTCGCGCAGGAGCAGCGCGCGCTCCGGCGCGTCGCGACGCTCGTCGCGTCCGAGGCGAGTCCCGAGCGAGTATTCACGGCCGTCTCCGAGGAGGCCGCGCGCGTGCTCGAGGTGAACGCGTCCGCCGTCTTTCGCTACGAGGGCGACGACACCGTGACCATCGTCGGCCGCCACAGCCGCCACGGTGCCGGGGACGCTTTCAAGCTCGGGATGCGCCTGCCGGCCACCGAGGACACGGGTATCGGCCAGGTTCTCAGAACGGGCGCCCCGGCGCGGGTCCACGACTACACGGAACGGCCCGGCGAGATCGCGGACAACATGAGACTGATGAGCTACCGCTCGTCGGTGTCGGCTCCGATTGTCGTCGCGGGCATCCTCTGGGGCGCCGTCGGCATCGCGAGCGCCGAGCCCCTCCCCGTCGACACCGAGGCTCGGCTCGGCGCATTCTGTGAGCTCGTGTCCCTCGCAGTCGCGAGCGCGCAGGCGCGAGCGGACCTCAGCGCCTCACGCGCTCGCCTCGTGAAGACGGGCGACGAGCAGCGTCGGAAGCTCGAGCGGAACCTCCACGACGGGGCGCAGCAGCGGCTGGTCTCGGTGGCGCTGACGATCCGGCTCGCCCGACGACAACTGGAGTCGGACTCTGACGCGGCAGCTGCCTCGCTCGAGGGCGCCGCGAAGGAGCTGGATCTCGCGCTCGAGGAACTGCGCGAGCTCGCGCGCGGATTGCATCCGGCGGCGCTCACCGAGCAAGGCCTGGGCCCTGCGCTCGCGGGCGTTGCGCAACGCTTGCCGATCGAGGTCGACGTGGACGCCCCCGACGGGCGGTTGCCCGAGAACATCGAGGCCACGGCGTACTACATCGTCACGGAGGCGCTGACCAACGTGGTGAAGCACGCACAGGCGACGAAGGCGAAGGTCGACATGACCCTGGCCGGCGACGTTCTCAAGTTCGAGGTCACGGACGACGGCCGCGGCGGCGCCGATCCCTCCGGAGGCTCGGGCATCCTCGGCCTGCGCGACCGCGCCGAAGCGGTCGGCGGCACGCTTTTCGTGATCAGCCCGCCGGGCAAGGGCACGGTGGTGACTGCGCAGCTTCCGTTCAGCGGCGCTTGACCGGGATGCTCTGGCTCGAGCGAAAGACGTTCTGCGGGTCGTAGCGCCGCTTGACGGCAATCAGACGGTCGAGGTTCGTCCCGTAGTACGAGCGACCCCAGTTCCCGAGATCGGGGTCGATGTAGTTCTGATACGCGAACGGTGAGACGTAGGGGCGCATCGCCGCGTAGAAGTTCCTCAGCCAGCGGAGGTTCGGCTCCGCCGCCGACGCATCCCAGTACGCGAGGTACTGCATCGAGAACAGTGCGTCGCGGTGCACGAACGCGGTGGCGCCCTTCTTCACGCGATTGATCGCGCCACCGTAGGAGTCGAGCAGGATGACTCCCGAGCCGGTCCCGGTGGTGATGCGCGCATCGATCTGGCGGATCATGGCGTTGATTCCTTGCAGACTCAGTGGTTTGTTCGCGAAGCTCGACTTGCCCTTGAACGTCGAGCGGCCGAGATGACCCTGCGGCGGCAGGTGACATTCGGCGAGCGTCCCTGAGCACCCCGCCCACATCTCCTGCGCGTCCATGTAGCTCCGCGAAGTCACGGTGAAGCGCGTCGGCGTGCCGGCACTCGCGAGCGGCTTCAGGAGCTCGCGCAAGCGTTCGGTGCTGCCGAAGAACTGGCCGGCCGAGGTGATGCGGGCACGGCCGCCGGCGACCGCGTTGAGGTTCAGCACCGAGAACAGCCCGTCGGGCGCGTGAGGTGCGAGCTTCTGCCATGCCTGGACGACCTTCGCCGCATCCGACCACGGCCACTCGAGCGCGTACGTCGCGACCTGACCGACCGGGTGAGTGCGGAAGACGAAGCGGGTGACGATCCCGAAGTTGCCGCCGCCTCCGCCGCGGAGCGCCCAGTAGAGATCGGGGTGCTGTCGCGCGTTGGCGACAACCGCTGTCGCGTTCGCGAGCACGACGGTCGCCTCGAGCAGGTTGTCGCACGTCAGCCCGTACTTCCGCGATGCCAAGCCGACGCCGCCGCCGAGGGCGAGCCCTGCGATCCCCACAGTGGGACAGGAGCCGGCGGGAACGGTGCGCCTGTGCTGCCAGAGCCCGTTGTAGACGTCGATGAGGCGCGCGCCGGCGCCGACCACCGCCCGTCGCGCCGAGTCGAGCGTGACCGCGTTCAGCCTCGAGACGTCGACGATCACGCCGGACGTCGAGGAGTAGCCGCCGTAGCTGTGACCGCCGGAGCGCGGAACGATCCGTACCTTGTGCTTCCT
>WNGB01002248.1_pt1 | contig 34430 bp, 31 predicted proteins | sample 5400681 | NCBI WGS metagenome assembly WNGB01 (sample SAMN13153367, study PRJNA577476) | soil metagenome | isolation source: 115 cm soil or saprolite under grassland replicate 2 | place: USA:California | collected 2016-06-15
GTTTCGATGATCGGCAACGACCTCGCGCTGGATACCGGCGTCGGCACCTGCGGGAAAGAAGGCCAGAGCGTGCCGGTGGGCGTGGGCCAGCCCACGCTGAGGATCGACGGGCTGACTGTTGGTGGAACGGCCTAGGGGCGGTTGCGCGGAACGGCCTAGGCGCAAGCGCGATCACTCGACTCGCACAGGAGAACAACGTGAACTCAAAGATGATTTTTGCTGTTTCATCCACCGCGCTGCTTCTCGCATGTGGAACCGCGCAATTGCACGAAGATGAAGGCAAGGGCCAGCTTGGCCGCGTCAAGTTTGCGAACTCGTGCGATCCCAAGGTGCAGCCGCTGCTTGAAACCGGCGTGGCGATGCTGCATTCGTTTTGGTACAGCGCGGCAGAAAAAACTTTCCGCGACGTGCTGGTGCAGGACCCATCATGCACCATCGCGAACTGGGGCATAGCCGCGATTCTGATGTCGAATCCGCTAGCGGGCATTGGAGCATCCCCCAAGGGAGCGGCGGCGGCACAAGCCGCAATCGAACAGGGGCGCGGCGTCAGCCCCAAGACTCAGCGCGAGCGCGACTACATCGAAGCGGTCGCCGCGTACTACCAGGATTTTTCGAACCGCTCGGAACGTTCGCGCCAGGAGTCGCGCGCCAAGGCGTTTGAAGAATTAGCCGCCCGCTACCCGGATGACGACGAAGCGCGGATTTTCAGTGCGCTGTACATCGCGGGTACCCAATCGCGGGCGGATCAAACCTTTGCGGCGTACTTGAAGGCCGCCGCAATTCTGGAAAAAATGTTCGTCAAGTACCCCGATCATCCGGGCGTTGCGCACTACCTGATCCACAGCTACGACGCGCCGCCCATCGCCAAGCAGGGCCTGCCTGCCGCGCAACGCTATGCGAGCATCGCGCCGGCGGCGCCGCATGCGCTGCATATGCCTTCGCACATTTTTACCCGCGTTGGCGCTTGGGAAGAATCGGTCGCGACCAACACCCGCGCAGCGGGAGTGGCAATAAAGGGGGATGAAGTGAACGAGGCGTATCACGCCAGCGACTATTCCGTATACGCCTACCTGCAACTGGCGCGCGACAGCGACGCCAAGCGCGAAATGGAGGCGGTGTTCAAGGTCACCACCAACAACCCGGCGTTGGCCTTTGCCCGCCTTTATGCGATTGCCGCGATGCCTGCACGCTACGCGATGGAGCGCGGCGCGTGGCGCGAGGCGATGCAGTTACAGCCCCAGCCGACCCAGATCCTGTTTCCAGATGCCATCACGTATTTTGCGCGAGCACTCGGCGCGGCGCGTAGCGGCGATATCGCTGCCGCGGAAAAGGACGCCGCAGAACTTGCACGACTGCACAGGACTCTGGAGGACGCGAAGAACAATTACTGGGCGACCGAAGTCGAAATTCAGCGGCTGGCCGTCGCGGGGTGGATTGCGCTCGCTCGAGACAAGACGGATGAGGCGCTCAAGTTCATGCGCGCGGCCGCCGATCTGGAGGACAGGAACGAGAAGCATATCGTCACGCCCGGCCGTATCGTCCCCGCTCGCGAGCTGCTTGGAGACATGCTGATCGAGCTCAAGCAACCGGCGCAGGCGCTCAAGGAATTCGAGGCGTCGCAGGTACGCGAGCCCAACCGCTTCCGCGGCTACTACGGCGCGGCGCGCGCGGCGGAGCAGTCCGGCGACGCGGCAAAGGCGCGCACCTACTACGCGAGGCTGATGGAGCTTGCCGCCAGGGGCGATCGGCGTCCGGAGCTGCAGCAGGCGAAGACCTGGCTCGCGCGCAACTGAGTGCGGCTGCACCGCGCTACGGGTTCAACGCGCGCTGCTCGGGTGCGGGCTTAGTGCCCGCCCTAAAACGAACAATGGCCATGAGCAAGCAAAATAAGACGATGTCATTGCTTAAATGCCAAAGAAAGTGTGTTCCCGCTGGAAAGTATGGGCAAACAACAAAATCCGAGGCTCGAAAAGCCAGGGCAACAGCAAAAGCGGCCGATCCAGTAAGAAAATAGCGTTGAGTTTGAGAGCTGCGCAACGCCCATGCCAGATACGAAAGGAATACCCAAACTGGAATATAACCGCCGATTCCCCCGGTCTCGATGCCATACGACCATGCACTAAACAGGATACCGAGCCCAGATAGCGACAAGACTACAATCGCCGTCGGTATCCAATCAATCTCCAATAGGCGCCGGCAAGCATAAATGAGGTAAGCAACGATAAAAACGATCGTAGCCGCTTCATTGAACAGGTGAGCCAAATAGATGGACAAGGTGTGATCAGAAAAACTGGCAACACCAACAAGAAACATCAAAACTAACAGACCCGCAAACGACCTGTCTTGTTTCATGTGGTCCTTGGCAATGAACCATACGATGATCGGTACGGCAAGGTATGCCAGCGAACTGATCGCATTAAGGGGCTCAGCCCAAATCCCATCATGGGTACGCTCACACACCAAATCGACTGAATCGAGCAGTTCATTCAACTTGTTCTCTCCACCTACTGGATATCGCTACCCCTTCCCCCAACCCCTCGCCCTCTCCAGCGCCCGCTTCCACTCATCCATCCTTCTCTCCGCTTCCTCGCGCTTCATCTTCGGCTCGAAGCGTTTCGCGACTTTCCACTGCTTCGCGATTTCCTCGCGGCTCCCCCACACGCCGGTGGCCAGGCCCGCCAGATAAGCCGCACCCAGCGCCGTGGTCTCGAGGACCCTCGGGCGCACCACGGGGATGCCGAGCAGATCCGCCTGGAACTGCATGAGCAGATTGTCGGCCGCTGCGCCGCCGTCGACGCGCAGCTCTTTCGATTTCTGACCGGAGTCCTGTTCCATGGCGTACAGGAGCTCCGCGGACTGGAAGGCGATCGATTCCAAAGCGGCGCGCGCGATATGGCCGGCGTTGGAGCCGCGCGTGAGGCCGAGGATGGCGCCGCGCGCGTACGGGTCCCAGTGCGGCGCACCCAGGCCGGTGAACGCGGGCACGAAGTACACGCCGCCCGAATCGCGCACGCTCGCCGCGAGCTTCTCCACGTCCACCGATTTCTTGATGAGGCACAGGCCGTCGCGCAGCCATTGCACGACCGCGCCGCCGGTGAAGACACTGCCTTCCAGCGCGAACTGCTTCGCGCCCGCTTGCGCCGCGCAAGTGCTTATCAGGCCGTTTCGGGAAGGGATCGCCTGGTCGCCGGTGTTGAGCAGGAGGAAACATCCGGTGCCGTAGGTGTTCTTCGCCATGCCGGCCTCGTGGCAGGCCTGGCCGAAAAGCGCAGCCTGCTGGTCGCCGGCGATTCCGGCGATGGGGATTTGCGCACCGAGAACGCTCTTCGCGGTCGTGCCGTAGATGTGGGAGGAGGGAAGCACCTCGGGCAGCATCGCGCGCGGCACGCGGAAAATTCCAAGCAGCTCGTCGTCCCATCCGCCGCGGTGGATGTCGTAGAGCATGGTGCGCGAGGCGTTGCTCGGATCGGTGACGTGGAGCCTTCCACCCGAGAGCTGCCACGCGAGCCAGGTGTCGATGGTGCCGAAGGCGAGCTCGCCGCGCTCGGCACGCTCGCGCAGGCCGGACACGTTGTCGAGCAGCCACTCGAGCTTGGTCGCAGAAAAATACGGGTCGACGACGAGGCCGGTCTTCGCCTGTACGGTCTTGTCCAGGCCTTCGCGCTTCAGGGTATCGCAGCGCGCGGCAGTGCGCCGGTCCTGCCAGACGATGGCGCGGTGGACGGGTTTCCCCGTGCGCCGGTCCCACACGACCGTGGTCTCGCGCTGGTTGGTGATCCCGATCGCGGTGACGCGCCTGGGTTCGAGCTTCGCTTTCTCCAGAGCCGCGCGCGCGCACGCGAGCTGGGTGCGGAGGATTTCCAAGGCGTCGTGCTCGACCCAGCCCGGCTGCGGGAAATGCTGGCGGAACTCCTTCTGCGCCGATGCGCGCGCGGCCCCGCGCTGGTCGAACACGATGGCGCGGGAGCTCGTGGTGCCCTGGTCGAACGCGAGAACGTAGCGCATGGAAAATTCTAACAGGGGTGCGAACTGCTCCTATAATGGCGCGGCTAGTGCCCCGCCGCTCATCCCTCATTTCTGCAGTTTCGTACCGCCCTGCTGCAGTCCGTCGCAAGGCGCTCGCCGCGCGCGTTCCGCCTCCCCTACAGTGCCGCCCATCGATACCTGGGAGGCACCCCATGAGCGCGAAACACCTGGTTCTGATCCTTGCCCTCGCCGCCAGCGCCGTTGCTGCGGTCTACGCGACGCGGCGTCCCGCCGCCGAGGAGGCCCTGCCGGCCGCCGAGGGCGAGGTTCCGCGCATCGTGATCGTCGGCAAGCGCGAGCATGTCGCTGACCAGCAGCATTAAGGAGTCCGGCTCCGGCATAGCGGCGCTGTACCGCCGCTACGCCGAGTGGCTGGTTTCGATCACGTGGAAGCGCTTCATCGTCCTGTCGCTCCTGCTGCTGTTCGTGACGGGCATACTCTCCAACCTCCCGCCCTTCAACTGGGACCTCGCAACGAGAACGACACGCGTGCCGGCAAGCCGCAACGTCGACATCACGGTCGACGACCACGGTGTACGGATCAAGCCCAAGCGCAAGAGTTCGCAAGCTCCCGAGATCACGATCGACGAGCACGGCGTACGCATCAAGCGCGAGGGTGATTCAGCCTCGGGCCCGCGGGAAATCATCGTCGACGAGCATGGTGTGCGAATGCAGCGCAACCCGCAAGCCTCTGCGGAGAATGAGAGCACCCTCGCCGAGGACATCCGGAGCGAGGTCATAGACGCGATCGCCGAGATGGGCGACGAGGAGCGCGTCGTCCACGTGCGCCTGGGCAACTACCTGCCGCAGCTCGCTTTCCTCTTCATCCTGCTGTCGGCCGCGATCAAGATCGCCTACGCGGGCCGCGTGAAGGCCGAGGCGAAGGCGGCCGAAGCGCAGGAAGTCGCCGAAGCGGAGAGCCTCCAGCGCCAGGTGGCCGAGGCGAAGATGGCCGCGATGCAGGCGCAGGTCGAGCCGCACTTCCTCTTCAACACGCTCGCGAGCATCGACCACCTGATCGAGGTCGACGCGCCGCGCGCGAGCCGCATGCAGAAGAACCTGATCGCGCTCCTGCGCGCCTCGATGCCGGCGATGCGCGAGAAGGCGACCAGCCTGGGCCGCGAGCTGGAGGTGGTGCGGCCTTACCTGGAAATCCTGAAGGTGCGCATGGAAGAGCGCCTGCAGCCACAGGTCGATGTGCCCGAAGGTCTGTACTCGGCCGACTTCCCGCCGATGATGCTGCAGTCGCTCGTCGAGAACGCGATCAAGCACGGCCTGGAGCCGAAGGCCGACGGCGGCTCGCTCGGCGTGACCGCGGAGGTGGCGCACGGCAAGCTGCACGTGAGCGTCGCCGATACCGGCGTCGGCTTCGCACGCGCGGCGACCGCGGGAACCGGCACCGGCCTCGCCAACATCCGCGAGCGGCTGAAGCTCATCTACGGCGACGCGGCGGAGCTGCGCATCGCGCCGAATGCGCCGACTGGCACGCGCGTGACCATCGTCGTACCCTATAAGGCGACATGACCCGTGCGGTGATCGCCGACGACGAAGCGTTGATGCGCGAGCAGCTGCGCGCGCGCCTCTCCGAGCTCTGGCCCGAGCTCGAGATCGTGGCGGAAGCGAAGAACGGGGTCGAAGCGGTCGAGCAGGTCGCCGCGCTCCGTCCCGAAGTGGTCTTCCTGGACATCCGCATGCCGGCGAAGACCGGCATCGAAGCCGCGCGCGAGATCGCCGCGCTCGAAGGCCGCCTGCCGGAGATCGTGTTCGTCACCGCCTACGACCAGTACGCGATCGACGCCTTCCAGCAGGGCGTGATCGACTACGTGCTGAAGCCGGCCGAGCGCGAGCGCCTCGGCGTCACGGTCGAGCGCTTGCGCAAGCGCCTCGCCGCGCCGTCGCCGTCGTCGGACACGCTGCAGCAGGCGCTCGCCCGGCTGGCGGAGAAGCTGGAACCGGCGTCGCGGCTGAAGTGGATCCAGGCCTCTGTCGGCAGCCAGATCCAGATGATCCCGGTCGACGAGGTGCTGTTCTTCGTCTCCGACGAGAAGTACACGCGCGTGCAGACGGCGCAGCAGGAAGCGCTGATCAGGAAGTCCATCAAGGAGCTCCTCGCCGAGCTCGACCCGGCGCAGTTCTGGCAGATCCACCGCTCGACGCTGATCAACGCGCGCGCCATCGCCGGCATCACCCGCGACGAGCGCGGGCGCCAGCTCGTGGCGGTCAGGGGAAGGCCCGAGAAGCTGGAAGTCAGCCGCAGCTACGCCCACCTGTTCAAAGGCATGTGACCCGCACCGGCCGGGACGCCGGGCTCGGCCCGTTCTGATGGGCGCGCCGTCAGCACGCAGATGCCGCCCCCCGACGGCGGACCGATCATCTACAACGGCATGACGCAAAACCAGCTCGATGCCGCCTACGACCAGAACTTCTGGGACAACGATCCGCCCGAGACCGGCCAGCGCAGCACGGCAAACGGCGATCCGGTGCGCGCGCGCTACGGCGTGGAGCGCATCCAGTACGGCCCGTCGCAGTTCGAGTTCCTCGACCTTTACCGCACGAGCGCCCCGCACGCCCCCATCATGGTGTTCATCCACGGCGGCGCCTGGCGCGGCGGGTCGGCGCGCGGCGCGGCGGCGAACGCCGAGATGTTCCTGCTCGCCGGCGCGCACTTCATCGCGCTCGACTTCGTCAACGTGCTGCAGACCAGCCCGCTGGGTGACCTGAGGGCGATGGTCACCCAGGCGAGGCGCGGCGTGGCGTGGGCGTACAACAACGCAGATCGATTCGGCGGCGACCGCAAGCGGCTCTTCATCTCCGGCCATTCCTCAGGCGGGCATCTCGGCGGGTGCGTGATGGTCACCGATTGGGTGAAGGATTACGGCCTGCCCTGGGACGCCGTGAAGGGCGGCGTCCTGATCAGCGGCATGTACGACCTGTATCCGGTCTCGCTCTCGGCACGCCCGCCTGTACGTCAACTTCACGCCCGAAGTCGTGCAGGACCTGAGCGCGCAAAGGCACCTCGATCTGCTTAACGCCCCGCTCGTCATCGCCCACGGCACCAAGGAAAGCCCCGAGTTCATGCGCCAGAGCCGCGATTTTGTCGCTGCGGTGCGCGGGGCGGGCAAGCCGGTGGAGTACGTCATCGGCACGGGGTACAACCACTTCGAGATGCCCGAGACGCTTGGCAATCCGTACGGCGTGACGGGCCGCCCGGCGCTGGCGCTGATGGACCTGCCGGTGACCTGGGAGGGCCTGCGCGGAACGGAAAAAGCGCGCAGGTGAGCCATGGAATAAGGAGCGGTGCAAGACTGTTCTTAGCGCATGGGGAAAAAACCGCGCCGCAACAAAGCCTCGCCATAAGTATTCCCTCAACTGGAAAGGAGCGTTCATGAAAAAGCTTTCAATCCTCATCGCTTTATTCGCCGCCATTGCGGCGTCCACCGCCAGCGCCGACGACAAAATCCGCGCCACGCTGATGGGCTTTCAGGAGGTGCCCGCAGTTTCGACGCAAGCCAGCGGCACATTCGAGGCCGTCATTAGCCCTAACGGCGACGCGATCGACTACGAGATCACGTATGCCGGGATGCAGGGAGCGGTGACGCAGTCGCACGTTCATGTTGGGCAGCGCCGCGTAAACGGCGGTATCGTCCTATGGGTCTGCGGGTCGACCATAGCGACCCCGCCAACCCCCGGTCCGGCGGGAACTCCGACCTGCACGTCGCCTAACGGACATTTTGCCGGTACCTGGAGGCCGGAAAACGTCCAGACCGTCGCGCCCCAGCAGTTCGCGCCTGGCGAGCTTGACGAGGTGATCGCTGCCATCCGCGCTGGACTGGCATACGCGAACGTGCACTCGCTGATTTCGCCGGGCGGCGAGATCCGCGGCCAGATCCGCGCGAACCGCAGAGACACAGACTAACGACGGTTGAACCGGTCGAATGCCCGACCCTTACGGGGTCGGGCTTTTTTTTTGCCGCGACGATCCATGCGGTTCGCTCGTGAACTGATGGCAAAGCCTCATGAATGACGCTGCGCGCGGCTGCTAGAATTCCTGCGTTATTCTGGAGAGGGGGGTCTCATGAAAATCCGATGGTCGAACAACAGAGGAGGACAAGATGAAAGCTGCAAACTTGGGTGGAGCGCGCCGCGTTTTCGCTGTCGTTCTTATTGGCGCGACCGCGCATTGCCCGTATGGACTTTCGCCGATCAGGGCGAAGCGAAGAAACCTCAAAGAGCGGAGGCTCTCACCGTCGGGTACTTTCGACCGCCTCGGCGTGTCCAGGCTCTCATGACCTCAACGTCTCGAACCGCCCGTGCAGACCCGCACGTCGGACGGTGTGGGAGGGGCGCGGTCAACGTTGACTGCCCCCTATTCCGATTTCCAGAAAAATTCTTCTTGCGTGTCAGGTAAACCCGACGTCGCGCGTAAGGTAATTCCTCTCAAAGCGGAGTGTATGGTTTCTCAACGATGATGATGTTGCTGAAGCACGCAGAAAAAAGTTGATATCGCGATACTCCATCAGAACTAATTGCGCTAACATCTTCCATTAGAACTATAGAAGCAGTTCATCGCGTCGCCGGCGTCACCTCGCCAAAGAGCGAGATGTCGGCAAGCCAGCAAGCGTTCTCGGGGCAATCCCCTTGGGGACGAGGGAGAAATACATGAGCACTCGTCGCACGGGTAAGACCTCCGGCTTGTTGCTGCTTCTGGCTGGCCTGATCTTGGCTTTCACCGGGCGCTCCGCATTCGCCACCGATTGCGTCGAGGACGACCCGGTCCACGGCCGTTCTATTTGCTTCGGGCAGCAGCCCCTCAAATGGGTGGTCGGGCCGTGCGAGAACGCGCCGGACAGTGCCCAGAACCAGAGAGCGTGGTGTGAGGCCGGTGGCGGAGCATACGCCGGGCAGTTTGCCGACCCACAATGCCCCGGGTTCATTCCGTATTCCGAGGAGGACATCCCGGAGCGCTCGCTCTCGTTCCTGAATCGTCTGACCGATTCGGGGTGCACTCTGGTCAGCGACACCGGCTGGAACGCGTCCTTCGACGCGACGAGCTTCTGCAACCCGGGTGCCGGCCAGGTCTTCCAGGAAGGCCATCTGATTCGCGATTCGCGCCGCATCATCGGCGCGTGCCCGAACGCCAACACCGGCTACAACGGCGGGTCGCTGGACATCCGCTGGTACAAGAGCAGGGGTTTGGGATGCCCGTTCGGAGCCCCGGCCACATCGGTCTTCCGCAACGGGGCCTTCGTCGCTGCTTGCACGCTGCCGGTTGATTGCCCGTATTGCAACAACCAAATCGGGAATCCGGTAACGGCCGCAGTGGGCACCAAGATAGAAACCGAAACCGACTACCGCGGGGCGGGCGGGCTCGTTTTCACGCGCCACTATCAATCCTGGCACTTTCCCGACCCGGTCACGCTCACGCCGGACGCACACTCGCAGCTGCAACTGGGGGCGACGTGGCGCTCCAATTTCGACAAACGGGTCATCCCCGTAGGCAACACGCCGGGCATCAACGCGCTCACCTTCCCCGACGGACAGATCCAATACTTCGATACTCTGGGCGCAGAGATTTTCAACTACAACGGCGCGCGCGCGAACCTCGTCACCCCTCCCGGCGGCGGCTACGTCTACCAAGGGCCGGACGTCGTGGAGACTTACCGCGCCGACGGCCGGCTGCAGAGCATCACGCAGCGCTCGGGGGAAACCCTCACCCTCACCTACAGCGGCGGCAGCTTCGGCGGGGTGTTCGTCGATCGGGACGGCAACCCGAGGAGCGAGGCGCTCCCGCCCAACCTGCTCCTTCGCGTGACCGACTCCTACGGCAACACGCTCTCGTTCGACTACAGTGCCCCGGGGAAACTGGTCGTGATGACCAATCCTTCCGGCGGGCGCACTCTCTATAGGTACGACCTCTACGGGCTCGACGACAACCTCGCTTCGGTCACCTATCCGGACGGGCACACGAAGGGCTACCTCTACACCGAGACGGCGAACCTGCCCTCGAACATCGGCCCGCAGGTCTACCCGCACGCGCTCACCAGCATCGTGGACGAGAACGGCAGCCTGTACGGCACGTTCAAATACGATGCCAATGGCCGGATACTTTCCTCCGAGCACGCCCTCGGGACAGAGCGCTACCAATTCACCCGTACCGCCACGACGACCAATATCACCGACCCCTTGGGCGCGGCGCGCAGTTTCACTTTCCAGACCGTGGACGGGGTGCAGCGCTTGACCGCCAACTCGCTGCCCGGGGGCGCGGGCTTCGGGGTCGGCGTCCAGAACCAAACGTACGATACGACCGGCAACGTCTTGTCGCGGACCGACTTCAACAACAACAAGACCTGCTACGCCTATGACACCGCCAGAAATCTGGAGACGGTTCGCGTCGAAGGTCTGGCTTCCACGGTCAGTTGTACCGCGGTGACGGCAACGGGTGCGGCCTTGCCTTCGGGCAGCCGCAAGATCACGACCGCGTGGCACGCGCGCTGGCGTATGCCGGTGCGTGCCGCCGAACCGCGAAGGATCACTACGTACGTCTACAACGGCGACGCGAGCTGCGCCCCGGCGGGCGCGGTGATCGCCGACGGCTCGGCGAACGGCCAGCCGATCGGGGTGCTGTGCACGAAGACCGTCCAGTCGAGCACCGACGCGGACGGCAGCCAGGGATTGGGCGCCACGCTCGAAGGCCAGCCGAGAACCTCGGCCTACACCTACGACGCGCACGGCCACGTGCTGACGGCCGACGGCCCGCGGACCGATGTGTCCGATATCACCACCACTACTTACTACACGGATACCGATCCGGATCCGGGCAAGCGCGGCAACGTCGCGACCATCACCAACGCACTCGGGCATGTGACTTCGATCACCGCCTACAACGGCCACGGCCAGCCGCTCACCATCGTCGATCCGAACGGGCTCGCCACCAACCTCACCTACGACGAACGCCAGCGGCTGAAGTCGCGCAACGTGGGCGGAGAGCTGACCACTTACGACTACGACAATGCGGGCCAGCTCATCAAGGTGACGCTGCCCGACACGTCTTTCCTTTCCTACGGCTACGACGCGGCGCACCGGCTCGCCGGCATGAGCGACAACCTCGGCAACAGCATCGTCTACACGCTCGACGAGATGGGCAATAGGAAGAAGGAAGAGGTGTTCGATCCGGCCAACGCGCTCGCGCAGACCCGCAGCCGCGTCTACAACAATCTCAATCGCCTGTTCCAGGAACTGGGGGCGCAGAGCCAGACCACGACCTACGGCTACGACAATCAGGGCAACCTCGCCTCGATCGACGGCCCGCTCGCCGGAACCGCGGACACCACGATCAACGCCTACGACGCGCTCAACCGGCTGAAGCAGGTCACCGATCCGAACAGCGGCGTCACGCGGTACGAGTACGACGGCATCGACCAGCTCAGGAAGGTCACCGATCCGCGCAACCTCGAGACTACCTACAGCATCGACGGCCTCGCGAACCTGAATTCGCAGCAATCGCCCGACACGGGCTCCACCATCAACACCTACGACACGGCGGGGAATCTCAGCACCCAGAAGGATGCCAAGAACCAGGTGACGACTTATGCGTATGACGCGCTGAATCGGGTCACGAGCATCACCTTCCACGACGGCTCCAAGCACACCTACGCCTACGACCAGGGCGCGAACGGCATCGGGCGGCTCAGCTCGATCACCGAAACGAACCCCAGCCAGCAAGTGACGAGCGTCCTCGCCTACGCCTACGACCAGCACGGCAGGACGACATCCGAGACGCGCACGATCGCGGGCGTCGCCTACGCGCTCGGCTACGGCTACGACAGCGCCGGACGCCTCTCGGGCATGACCTACCCGAGCGGCAGGACCATTACCTACGGGTTCGACGCGCTCGGCCGGATCAACCAGGTGAGCACCACGCCCCAAGGTGGAACGGCGCAGATCGTCGCGAGCAGCATCGCCTACCAGCCTTTCGGCGGCGTGAAGAGCTACACCCTCGGCAACGGCCAGAGCTCCACCCGCGGCTTCGATCTCGACGCCCGCATCGCGAGCTACAGCCTCGGCAGCCAGGTCTTTGCGCTGAACTACGACGAAGCAAGCCGGATCAAGATGATCTCCGAGACCGGCAATGCGGCGAACATGAACATCTACGACTACGATCTTCTGGACCGCTTGACGAGCGCGGCGCTGCCGAACCTGCCCTTTGCCTACAACTACGACCCGGTGGGGAACCGCAGCTCGAAGACCGTGGGCTCGTCGACCGACAATTACGCTTACGGCTCGACGAGCAATCGCCTGGCGAGCATCACTCCGCAGGGGGGCGCGGCGCGCAACTTCGTCTTCGATCCTGACGGCTCGACCACCAACGACGCCATCAACCAGTACGTCTACGACACGCGCGGGCGCATGGTGCAATCGACGGGCGCGCTAGGCACAACTACTTACCAGGTGAACGCGCTGGGTCAAAGGATCAGAAAGACCAACTCGACCGAGGACCGCGTCTATCACTACGACACGCGCGGACGGCTGATCGCCGAGACCGATCCGGGTGGGAGCGTGAAGCGCGAGCTCTTCTACCTCGGCGATATTCCGGTGGGGGTCGTGCAATGAGGCACGCCATGAGGTTTGTCGTCTTACTTCTGCTGCTCCCGCTGAGCGCGTTTGCGCAGACGCTCACCCCCTCGGGCGACGCCCATGTGCGCGGCGGCTCGGCGGCGAACAACAACTACGGCGGCGTGGTGCTGCTCGGCGTGAAAACCGCCAGCCAGGCGCTCCAAACGTACTGGTCCTACATCAAGTTCGACACCAGCGGCGTGTCCGGGCAGGTGGCCTCGGCGAAGCTTCGGCTCTTCACCGCGCTGAGCAGCTCGGGCAGCGTCCAGACCAACCTCTACGCCACGGCGGCCACCTGGGGCGAGACCACCATCACCTGGAACAACAAGCCCGCGCTGGGAGCGCAGCTTGGCAGCTTCACCGTGGCGAACACGGGCTACGTCTGGTTCGAGGTGGACGTGACCGCCTACGTGCAGTCGCAGCAGGGGCAGGCCGCGGTCGCCTTCGCGCTCGTGAACCCTGCAGTCTCGAGCCAGCTCGTCGCCGTCCAGGCGCGCGAGAGCTCCAACCCCGCGCAGCTCGTGCTCACCATGAACGCCGCCCCGAGCGTGAGCCTCACCAGCCCGGCCGACAACGCGACCTTCACCGCGCCGGCGAGCATCCCGCTCGCGGCTACGGCTGCGGACACCGACGGCACCATCCAGAAGGTGGAGTTCTTCCATGGCGGCACCAATCTCATTGCCACGGTGAGCGCTGCCCCGTATACCTTCAACTGGACCAATGTGGCCGCGGCGAGCTACACGCTTACCGCCAAGGCGACTGACAATCTGAATGCGACGACCACCTCGGCGCCGGTCAACATCACGGTCAATCCTGCTGTGGCGCAGCTATTTTTCATCCACGCCGATCATCTGAACACACCCAGGCTCATTGCGGACAGCGCAGGTACGACCGTGTGGAGATGGGACCAGGGAGAACCGTTCGGCAATGATGTGCCGAACAACAATCCCTCAGGTGCAGGTGCGTTCGACTTCCCGTTGAGATTCCCGGGGCAGTACTTTGATCGGGAGACGAATCTCGCCTACAACTACTTCAGAGATTACGATTCAGCGACTGGTCGCTACATTCAAAGTGATCCGCTTGGTCTTGTGGCGGGAGTTAACACGTACAGCTACGTCGCGAACAACCCGCTGCGATGGACAGACCCGACGGGTTTGGAGTTGAAATGCGAATGCATCCCGGGAACTACTACATGTAGCAAGTGCATATGCCGCTGTACCCTGGCGTGCGTGAACATTCTTCCAGACGGGTGGGAGCGTAGGAGCGGCGGGATAGGCATCAAGGTTTGGGATGATCCTAGTTGCAGTAGGAAATATTGTGAGAACTGACCACCTCGCTCCCCTGATCGCAAGCGGGGCCCGTGAATGACAAAGCGTTGGCCGAGCGGGTCAAGTTGAGGAAGGCGTTCGTGCGTCTACTTACCTGCGCCGCCCTGCTTGCTATGCTGCTTTGTCAGTTTGGGTGCGTGAGCGAACCGTTTGACGCTCGCGTGCAAAGTCTCTCAGAGCGCAATGAGAGCTTTGCGGAAGCCCGCAGGATTCTTGGGAAACCGGAGATCAATACGCCTGATGAAATCAGGCAAGCAGTCGATCGTCTTAACAATGCTCTGGAGCGCGAACAGTCTGGCCTTGACAAATCGGTCATTCAAACAGCGCTAGCGCAGATTTACCTGATCGTCCTACGTGACTGTCACGAAGCAAAGCGGCATTCCTCAGCGGCGGTATCGCTGGATCCAGATAGTGCTCGCGCTTTGGAGATCGATGTCTCGTCGGATTTCTGCTTTGCCGGAGCCACGGGAGACTACGACCCGATTATTGAACGGATGGAAAAGCTCGCCGAGCAAGGTAGATACTTCAGGTTGCTATATTCTCTGATGGGTAATGCGTACATGATTAGGAGCAATCAAACGAATGCCCAGGCGGATCTTCTCAAGGCGAAGAGCGCCTTTCTGAAAGCAAGAGAACGCGGCGAACCACAAGCGTCTCCCAACGCTCTAGGTCTGTCTATTGAAGAGTTGGAACGCCGCCTGAAGCGAACTCAATAAATTCACGCCGATCATCTGAACACACCCAGGCTCATTGCAGACAGCACGGGTACGACGGTGTGGAAGTGGGATCAGGGCGAACCCTTCGGCAACGACGTGCCGAACAACGATCCGTCAGGACTAGGAGCGTTCGAGTTCCCCTTGAGGTTCCCGGGGCAGTATTTCGACCGGGAAACCAATCTCGCGTATAACCTAAGACGTGACTATGATCCAACGATCGCGAGATACATCGAATCCGATCCGATTGGATTGCGCGGTGGCCTCAACACGTACGCATACGTAAACGGGAGTCCGTTGAGGCGAATCGATCCTTTTGGTTTAGCAGGGGAAGACATATTTGGCGGTGGCCGGGGTGGTTATTCTCCTGTGCCTGGTCTTCCGAATCCTTCTGGCGACGCCCGGGGTAGACTCGCCGGACAACTCACCGGGCTAGGAGGGGAGCTCGGCGGGATTCTTGGCGGTCTCGTTCAGAAGGTCAAAGATTTCTGTTCGCCGAAAAAATCTTGTAACGAACACCTCAAGGATTGCATGGAGAGCGGATTGTCCTGGGTCACGGACGGGCATCAGAGCAGGTGCGTATCCTGTTGGGAGAGATGCAATGGTTCGGGAACTGGGACGTGGCCCTCTAGTCTAGAAAACATCGGAACCTGCGACTACGAGAATTTCAAGCTTCAGTAGGCATGGAACCGTTTCTTCACATTGTTAACAGCCCAGCGTTTCTCTCGATACTAAGCACGGGCGGGATATCTTCTGGCGACATTAAGTTCATCGGCGACAATTTTGCAGACGGTCCTATTTGCGACACTCAAAGTGCTCAAGAATGGAAACGATCGAGACTCGACTTCTGGCGGAGGGAAACAACAACCATCGGAAGTAATGAGAAGGATTTGATATTTCCGGACCTCGATGCCCACCTTCCTACCTCGTCAATATGTTATTGGCTGGGCCCGGACTTGAGCTCGGCAGTTTGTTTGGCGTGGCTGTCTTCGCTCTATGAACATCGCAGAATAACTTCGAAGCGACTAAGCATTGTGCCGGTGTTTCGCCATCCGCGGACTGGCCAACCCTTGCCCAGAGTTGGGTTGTTGCAGCCAGGAGATATCAAATGGGACCAGTCCCTAGCACTCGCGTTGCAACCTGATGAGTCGGTCTTCCTGGCGAAGATTTGGCGAGCCGTTACCTCCGATACGCCGTTGCTTCTAGATCAGCTCAAGGCCTTTGCTCAGCCCGCACGGCTGCCGATCATAGATGCGGTGAGGGGCTTGAAATTCTATTTCCCGCTCGTTTCTAAGGGCGTAAGCACTGTCACCTTGCGCATATTGGAAATTCTGAGAGGAGGTAGACAACCTCTATCGCGTGTGCTCACGGAGTATATTGTTCGCTTTGCTGATGAACCGAGCTTCTATGGTGATCTTGCGTTGCGGCGAGAATTGTTGGCACTTGGATCTGCAAAGCTCTCTGCGCCACTCCTGAATGTAACCGGGTCACCCGCATCAACAGCGGAAGTGTCAATTACATCACATGGGCACGACGTGCTCGAAGGCAAGCTTGACCACGTTCATGTCAACGGGATTGATCGCTGGGTTGGCGGAGTTCATCTCGACTCGTCACTCAACAACATTTGGCGTTACGATTCACAGAGCGATCGGTTCTTAGCTGAGAAGAAGTGACCCGGCGTTGTTCTTTTAGCCGTGTGCTCGGCGCGCTGCGCGATTACAAATGTAAACATCGAACTCCAATGGCGGCGAGGGGTTACGCGCGATTTGTAGTAGCTTGGTAAACGCGTGTTTACAGGGAAAGCGAATGCCGATGCGGGTTAGCGGCACCTTGTAGGTGCGTATGGTGTGGTGGGGTTTCGGGGCGTTAAAGACGCCCCGAAGAACGTCCTCATTGCCGACGCTTCCAGCGTCGGCTGACTGACTCCCGGTAGCGTGCAATCACTGGACAATCACTGGACAAACGCTGGACAAAGACTGGACGTTTACTGGACAAATCGGCTGAGCAGGACCGGCGCGAGCGGGGTACTCGACTACAAAAGGACTACAACCGGACCACGCTTAGGCTACAGAAAGACGACAGGCCCGCTCCTGGCGTCGGGTGTTTGCTGTGCAAACGCCGAGGGCAGCTACGCGGCCTGGCCGGTGGCCTTCCTCTTCAACTGTCCGCGCTCGATGAAGGCATCGAGCAGTTGCAGCGCCTGGCGCTTCTCCTGGGGCGGGAGCTTCTCGAGCTGCTGCAGCCGCCGCTCGAGGCGGCTGTTGCCCGCCTTCTTCACGCGGCGCAGGGGTGCGAGGCCGAGCAGCTCGTCGGTTGAGACACCGAGCACGCGCGCCATGTCGGGCAACAGGTGCGCCGGCGGGTGCGCCTCGGGGTCTTCATAGTAGGCGACCATGCGCTGGCTGATGCCCACGTCCTGGGCGAACTCAACCTGGGTGTACCCGGCCGCTTTGCGCAGCTCGGCGAGCCGCGCGCCGAAGTTCATGGTCGCTTCCTTCCTTCGTTTGCTCATCGGGTGCCTCGGTATGAAACGCACCCGATTCTAGGGCCGATTCCGGCATCGGCTTGACAGAGTACGTGGCTTGGAAAATACATTGACGAGGTGCGCCCGAGCCTTGCGCGCGAACCGGATGACGGGACGATGTTCCTGACCGACTACGGCGAGCCCTTTGAGAAAAACCGCCTGGGCGATCTGGTGCGCCGCTATCTCGATTGGGGCGGCATCCAGGCGCCGGGTTCGTGTCACCTGCTGCGCCATGCGTGCGCGACGCACATGCTTGAGAACGGCGCCGATATCCGCTTCATCCAGGCGCTGCTCGGTCACGCGGACTTGAGTTCGACGCAGATCTACACCAACGTCTCGATCTTGAAGCTGAAGGAGATCCACGCGGCGACGCACCCGGCGCGCCTTACGCGCACGAAGTACGCGCCAGGCGTGGCGCGTCCTGCAGGATTCGAACCTGCGACCGATGCGCACGGCGAGCTCCTCGACGCGCTCGCGGCCGAGGCGGAGGACTGAACGGCTCACCGCGTCACGATGTAGGCGACGACGACGAGCCCGAGAGCGATCACCATCAACGCGACGACGCGCGGCTCCAACGCACCGACTGCTTCTACGAGTTTGATCAAGTCATTCAACATAGTTCCTGCTCCACAAAAAAGATCGAAGACGGCGCGCTCGGCGCCGACCCGCCGGATACCTTACCGCGCTCAACGTGCATCAGGGGCACCGCCCCCCACGGCAGTCGTGGCCCGTGCTCTTTACAGTCTCCGGGATTCCGCCTCCGGCGCGAGTGGTGATTCCCCTGCATCGCCGGAACTAACAGCCTTGCGCAACTCCTGAAACTCCCAGGAGTTACAGAACTCCCGAAACTAACGACGGACACGGGTAATCACCCCTTGACATGAAATTAGCGTGCGCAAATTCCGCAGGCTAGGGCTGACGAGCGGCAGCCTCTGGACGTCCGGTCTACCCATTAAGTCGCTGTCCGTTGCCTAGAACGTTTGGGAAGGCCGATTCATTGGCAAAACTGCCCTTCCAAAGGCGTTTGGCGGGGAGGAAAAGACGACATGGTGACGTGTTGCGAGTTCCACCCGCCCGTCACGCGCGTTGCTCGCGCGGCGAGCACGTGGTCCTCGCCGGCAACGCGCGCGCCGAGCTCGGCCGTGCCGAGCGGACGCATCGGAGCTTCGTTGGATGTTGTTCCCTCCGATGCCGTCCCGTCACGGCGCCTGCAAGGGCTCGCGTGCCGTTCGCGCACGCGCGGCGCCGGGGCTACAGCGTGCCGAGCTGTCCGCGTCGTCGCGCTCGGAGCCAGCCGAAGTCGGCCGGGGTAAATGCGTCGCTTCGCGCCGCATTCAACATAACGCGCGGTTGTGCGAAGTGCGCACATTCGCTCGCAGGCTCGCTCGGTGCGCGCACCGCTTCGCGCCCTTCGGGTTCGCACAACCGGCGTTATGTCTGGCGCCCCGGCCGCCTTCGGCGCTGTGCAGAGTGCTCCTCGCACACTGCGCAGCGGAAGTTAGCGCGCTCGTGTGCAAGCACACCAGCGCACCGCTCCATCCAGGCTGCGCGCAGGCAACGAAGAAGCACGTCCCCCCGCCCACCCGATGCGTGCGCTTGCGCGCACGCCCCGCCGCCCCCCAGGGGGCTCCCTACTGCTGCCCGGGCGCGAGCCCATAGGTCAACGGCGACCGCAGCTTCTTTGTTCCTTGCCTGGACTTCCGGTCATTCGCGTCCGGTCCGAATGCTTGTTACGTAACCGCCTCGCGCGTATCGTGGCTTCGTCAATTCAACGAATAGGGCAGGACCATGGCAGACAAACAGACCGCTCAGGGGGCAAAGGTAATCCCGCTGCGGCAACCCGACGCTTCCAAGGCTTCAGAGAAAAAATGGGGCAAAGCCGTGATGAAACTCGGCTTCACCGTGCTCCCTTCCTTGATCTTCCGCGCCCAGGCGCGGTTAGGCCTAAGTGCCACGCACCTAGCTGTGCTGCTGCAGATCGCCGATCACTGGTGGGACCAGGAGCGTAAGCCGTATCCTGGGATGACTGCGCTCGGTGAGAGGCTCGATCTGAGCCCACGTCAGGTTCGCCGACACATTGCCGATCTCGAGAAGGCGGGCCTTGTGAAGAGAATCGAGCGCAGAGCTGCTCACCGCGGGAAGCTCACGAACTTCTACGACCTGGGCGGCTTGGTCGAGAGGCTCACGAAGCTCGAGCCCGAATTCCGCGAGGTGCAGGAGATGAAGCGGAAAGTGAGCCGCCGCGGCAGGCTCATCAAACAAAAGCAGCCAGAGGGCAAGAAAGCTTGAGCAGGATTGCAACGGCGTAGCTCAGCTGGACAGAGCGCCCCGCTTACGACATACACCGGACTCGCAATTCGATTGTATGGGCGGGAAGGTCGCAGGTTCAAGTCCTGCCGCCGTTCACCAACCGCTGCCGCGACCGTGCACCCGCGCTTGCGCTCGCGCAACTGCATGGCCGAAAATACGCGTCTAGGAAAAAAATCCGATCCGCAGGGGGATTGGCCTTCGTCACTCGCTCGCAACCGCTGGACGCGTCTAGGGAAACTGCGTACGTGTACGGTGAATTCACGTCGGGCGCTCGACATCTGAACACGCCGAGGATGATCGCGAACCAGGCGGGGACCGCCGTGTGGAGATGGGATCAGGGGGAGCCGTTCGGGAACGACGTGCCGAACAACAATCCTTCAGGAGCAGGGGCGTTCGACTTCCCGTTGAGATTCCCGGGGCAGTATTTCGACCGGGAAACCAATCTGGCGTACAACGTAATGCGTGACTATGATCCCATGGTCGGTCGATATATCGAAAGTGATCCGATTGGATTACGTACCGGACTGAATACTTACGCCTACGTTGGGAGCAACCCGCTCGACCGAGTCGATCCATTGGGACTCTATACCTGCTACTACAGCATTACTGCGGGCGTTATGGAGTGTGAACCCGACAATCCTGGAAATCCAAAATACAATAGCGGTGGTTGGCACTCCGGTAAGGGGCCATGCAAGGACAATCCTGCGTGCGGACAGGTGAAGGACACGGGTCCAACACCACCTCTTACCTGCTATAGGATTGGCGGCGTGAAGAAACCGAGGGCGGGACAAGTAGATCGCTTCCGAAGAGATCTCATTCCCTTCGACCCGAATTTCGTATTCCCACGCGATAATCTTCAGATTCACAGTTGCGGAAATGCTCCGCGCGACGGATGCTCGATTGGCTGCGTAGTTAATGACGATTCAACGATCAAACGCTTCAACAGTATCATCGATCTTGAGCCGAGTATCCTATGCGTCTCCAATTGAATTCCCAAGGGGCACAACCTCTAGAGTATGTTCGCGCGATAGTTGCGAGCTTCGCGTGTCTTGCGCTGACTGGTATTTCGGTGTCAGCACTGGAGCAGCAAAGGCCAAGCAAGACAGCACTGGCGTCAAACGCTCAGACCGTAGACGTCCCCGCTCCCGTGCTCGCCGCATTCTCGATTAGATACCTTCTCCAGAGAGATAGAGAAGATCTGACCGAAAGAGAGCGAGAAGTATTTCAAGATCAGCTTGAAGCCTTGATCCTGCGACTAGGCAAAGACAAATCCAGATTGGCTATTGAGGCGCTCGTGGATCTCAAGTCTTTATATGTGGGAGAAGCCACGGGAGCTATTCTTACCTGCGAGATTGAGAAAGTAGGTGTTGCTGCTCGCGCACCAATCATTCGCGCGAACAAAAGATCAACGACAGCTTGCCTTCTGATGCAATCTGCCGTAAGTCCGTTAGAGCCTCAGCCGTTGGGTACGACACAGGATCAAAAGCGAATTGAGGTATGCCACGATATCGAAACGTACCGACGTCAATTAATGGATTTGTTGAAGTCTCTGGAAAGAGGTGAGCACCCGTCGTGCGGGTCTTGATAAGCAAGATTCGAAATCAATAAACCTCGTCATCTGAACACACCGAGGTTGATTGCGAATCAGGCTGGGACGACGGTGTGGCGATGGGACAACCAAGAACCGTTCGGGAACGACGTGCCGAACAACAATCCGTCAGGAGCGGGGGCGTTCGAGTTCCCCTTGAGATTCCCGGGGCAGTATTTCGACCGGGAGACGAATCTCGCTTACAACGCTGCGCGAGACTACGACGCAAGTATCGGCCGGTATGTTGAAAGCGACCCGATGGGCTTGGACGGTGGTTTAGACACCTATGCATATGTCTACGGAGACCCGCTGTTTGGTGCCGATCCTTTGGGACTCCTGACACGGCCAGTTTCGGGACCTGTTCGCGGCTCAGACGCTGGCGCCGTTCAAGGGGGTGCATGCGGGGCGCGACGCCGAAGCAATGGCGGACCTCCCTATGAACATGCCGGAGTCGATTTGCTCGGAGCTGCCGGAGGTCCCGTATTGGCTCCAATTTCAGGAACTATTGAACCATCAGGTCGCGAAGGCGTCTTGATATGCGCCGTGCAGGGAACCATGTGCTGTGGCAATGGTAACAAGCCAAGACTAGTTTGCTATCGCCTCGTGCACGTGACGCCAACAATTCCGAACGGACGTGTTAAGGAAGGCGACGCGGTCGCTACAATAAACGTGCTGCCAAAACCGATTCCGCCCCATGTTCACGTCGAGCTCTACGAAATGACCTGCGATGGAATGAAGAGAAAATGTCCACCTTTCAATTGACCACTAGCACCAGATTGCATTTCACGACGGCATTGGTCATTGCTCATTCGCTTTTGTATGGATTCTTTTATACGATTGTCTGCGGAGCGGAACAGCACAAGGATTCTGGCGCGAGAGCAGTGATCTCAGAGCGATATGACGCGCTTGCGAAAGGGGACATTCATCGATTTTCGGCTTTGCACAAGGACACAACGTGGATCAAGGAACGTGAGTTCCAAGAGCTGCGACAAGCCTTCTTAAGATACAGAATCATTAAGGAAAGGGTAATCACCGCATCGAAGCAAGGGAAGCCGCTAGAGGTTTACATTGGCGTAGATGAATTTTACAAGGGACAGCCCGCCCCAACTAGGATGCACTACACAGTTCGATCGGAAAAGGACCGATGGATAATCGACGAATTCAACGCCGATGAGGCACCTTCCCCAACGGAAAAGGAAGTAGAGGAAGCTGCGAAGCGAATGCTTAAGCAAAAGTGACCAGGTCCAGGGCCCAAAGTCCATCCACAAGTTATAGGGTCTCGTTCCAGGGCGGCGCGATGAGGGTGCAGATCCCGGACATGCAAATGGCACGAGTGTAGATATCAGACCAACCGGCACGCCCTCCAGGAAGCTGTTCTGCTGCGTTGGAAAAGACTGTGGTGCCCCATTCGTTCTAGATGAGCGGAACCGAAAGACGAAATTTGGGGACGGGCCTCACTATCATGTCCAACTGGCACTGCCATTCAATCCAAACATTAACGCGATTCCACCAACATGTCGTCCGGGAAGCCCATGTTAGAGGCTTCTCAAAGGCGTTCTCGTAGAGTAGTGTTTTGCTTGCTTTGGCGGGAGAAACAATCCCGGATTGACGCCAAACGCTGGCCGCAAAGGAGATATGCTCGACTGTGCTTGTAAATGCGGATTTACGTATGGCGGTTGGGAACCCGATTGGAACCCTGACGGCGCCGATCATTATCATTTCCAAAACGGGTCGGGTGCGGGAGTGCCTAAGTTGAACTGCAACATGTGCCGCCCATGAGTTCACGGCTCTCCCTGCTATTAGTTGTGCTCGCGCTTATCTGCTCACCGCTCAGTCGGAGCGACGACAGCAAATCAGGACACATCGAACAGCTCGTCCGGGGGGAGTTTCGGGAGTTGTCCATTCGGCAACATCAGGACACCGTTGTCTTGGAGATTTGTTTCGACCTATGCGACATATTTCAATGGCACGGTTCTCCTCATTCCGAAGGGGCTTGGGATTTCGTTGCCGCGTTCGAGTACAAAAGGGGAGTCGGGAAAGGGTCGAAAGAGTTCATCTCGAAAGCCAAAGCCATCGTGCAGGCGGCAGTGAAACGGATGTCCGCGTATTGCAGAGATGAAACCACAGACGTCGAAGCGCCCTTCGATTGTTCCTGGGCTGCGCTAGCAGCGAACAAGGCCATTCGCGTTGGCACATCCGCCTACGATGAGGGTGAGCGTTGTTTTGGTTGGCGTGACCTAAGTTCGGACGCGCGGCCCACCAAGCCCAATTGCGGGCCGGTGAAGGAAGTTCCTTGGAAAAGAAAAGCAAGCAACATCACTAAGTAGCTGAACACACCACGGATGATTGCCGATCAGGCGGGTACAACGGTCTGGCGCAACGACAACACCGAGCTGTTTGGGGATTCGGTGCCGAATGAGAACCCCTCGGGTCTCGGAGCGTTCGAGTTCCCGTTGAGATTCCCGGGGCAGTACTTCGACCGGGAGACGAATCTCGCGTACAACTACTTCAGGGATTACGATTCCGGAATTGGCCGATATGTCGAGAGCGATCCAATTGGGCTAAGAGGGGGCATCAACACCTACGCGTATGTCGGCAATAATCCTCTGTCATTCGTCGACCCGACTGGCCGATTCAGATATAAGCCGGATCCTAAAATCGTGCCACTATCTCCGGAGATGGAAGAAAATGTGAGGTGCCTGGAGAGATGCTTGAAGAACGTCGAACTGGTTATAACCGGTGGCGCTGAGAAGACACTTCCGAACGGGAAACCAGCTCACAAGTGCAAGAACAGCGAACACTATTCTGGCAACGCAACTGACTTCGGATTGCACAGCAATGAGCCCCTTAGGAAACGTGGCCCAGACCTTCTATGCTGCGCTCGCGGTTGCAACTTTACGAACGGCTTCCTAGAGTCAGGAGGCACAGACAATGCGCACTATCATATTCAGACAAATCCCGGTGATCCCAAATGCCGCGTGCCTCCGTTACCGACATGCCCCGGTCCCAGCCCCACATGCTAATACGGCGTCCCTTAGGTCACGAATGTACCTCCGCATTTGGCGGGGCATTGTTCCTCTTGTATTGCGGCCTGAGTTGCTGGAGTAGTCTCTCGACAGCGGCGGATCTGACGAGGCCTCTCTTGGACAGCATTAGAAAGGCCTCGTCAACTGGCGCCATTCTTCAGCCCAGTGAGATGGATGTTAAAGGATGCTTTAAGTCGCTCCCTAGCCCGGGGCTGGTGCGGGGAGATTTTAATGGTGACGGCCGCGAGGATGTGGCAGTCCTGCTCAAGACCCGTGTCGCCGACGAAGTCAAGACCCTGGGAGGTCAAGAATTTCGAGGCGCTGACTTCATGCTTGTAATTCTCTTGAATGACGGTCATGACGGGTATCACGTGCGAATTGCGGACAAGTTTTCCGATTACATTCCTATAACGGGATATATCTCCATTCGGCCACCTGGAAAGGTCCGTCCCTCCTTGGAGGAAAAAGATATAGTGATTCGAAATCCCACGGTCGCGTTGAATTTTTGCGAAAGATCCGAGACCATCTACGCTGTAACTGGCACCAGGGTCAGAAAGCGTATGTTGTCTGGCGAGTGAGTCTCTCGCCAGAAGCCACGCTGGATAGCCCCGTTTCCGTGGACGGTTGAGCTGTCTTGTCCACCTGTCCAACGCACCTGAACACACCACGGCTGATCGCCAACTCTACGGGTACGACTGTGTGGAAGTGGGACCAGGGAGAACCGTTCGGGAATGATGTGCCGAACAATAATCCTTCAGGACTCGGAGCGTTCGATTTCCCCTTGAGATTCCCGGGGCAGTACTTCGATCGACCACACCTGAGCTACAGAAAGACGACACGCCTGGCCTTGGGCTGTGGACGGAGAGCCGCGGCCGGCGCTCCGCGCGGAAGATGACCAGGGACAACTGGATCGGCAGTTTCGGCCCGACGATCGGCCGCGCGAAAAACCTTTCCTGCGATTTCCTACGAGCGTAGCGACGGGCGCCGGCTTCGTCGAGCTTGTGGAGCATCTCCTGCAGAGCTGACCGGCCATCGCGCGGCGAATGCCGGCCGCTTGACGCGGGTCAATGAGCATCCGCGCCGCATGCTGCGATGATTGCGGCTGCCATCCGGGACGCCAAGAAATGAAAATCCACGAGTACCAGGCGAAGGAGATCCTGCGCAAGTACGGCGTTGCCACGCCGCGCGGCGTCGCCTGCTTTTCGGCCGACGAAGCCGTGACAGCGGCGCGCGAGCTGGGCGGCAAGGTCTGGGTGGTGAAGGCGCAGATCCACGCAGGCGGCCGCGGCAAGGGCGGCGGCGTGAAGGTGGCGAAATCCGAAGGCGAAGTGCGCGAATGGGCAGGGAAAATCCTCGGCATGATGCTCAGGACGCACCAGACCGGACCCGAAGGACAGAAAGTCAGAAGGCTGCTCGTGGAAGAAGGCGCCGACATCAGGAAGGAGCTCTACGTCGGCATGGTGGTGGACCGCGGCACGCAGCGCGTCGCGCTCATGGCCTCGAGCGAGGGCGGCGTGGATATCGAGGAAGTCGCGGCGAAGACGCCCGACAGGATCCACAAGGTGTTCGTCGATCCTGGCACCGGCCTGAAGGACGCCGAGGCCGACGCCATCGCGAAGAAAATCGGCATACCGGAGGCGAGCGTGCCGCAGGCGCGCACGATCCTGAAAGGACTGTACCAGGCCTTCGACGAGACCGACTCCAGCCTCGCCGAGATCAATCCGCTCATCCTCACCGGCGACGGCCAAGTCGTCGCGCTCGACGCCAAGATCAATTTCGACGACAACGCGGCCTTCCGCCATCCGGAGTGGCAGCAGCTGCGCGACCTCGACGAGGAAGACCCCGCCGAAGTCGAAGCCTCGAAGTACGATCTCAACTACATCCAGCTCGACGGGGACATCGGCTGCCTGGTAAACGGCGCGGGGCTCGCCATGGCCACCATGGACATCATCAAGCTCTACGGCGGCAGTCCCGCCAACTTTCTCGACGTGGGCGGCGGCGCCACCACCGAAAAGGTCACCGAGGCCTTCAAGATCATGCTGCGCATCCCGCACTTGAAGGCGATCCTGGTCAACATCTTCGGCGGCATCATGAAGTGCGACGTGATCGCCGCGGGCGTGGTCGCGGCGGCGAAGCAGGTGAGCCTCAGGGTGCCGCTGGTGGTGCGCCTGGAAGGCACCAACGTCGATCTCGGCAAGAAAATCCTGGCCGAGTCCGGGCTGCCGATCATCTCGGGAAGCAACATGGCCGATGCTGCACAAAAAGTCGTCGCGGCGTCGAAGGGGAAACACTGATGTCCATCCTCATCAACAAGAACACCCGCGTGATGACGCAGGGCATCACCGGCAAGACCGGCCAGTTCCACACCAAGATGGGCAAGGAGTACGCGAACGGCGGGAACTGCTACGTCGCGGGCGTCAATCCGAAAAAACCGGGGGAAACGTACGAGGGCATTCCGATCTTCGCCACGGTGAAGGAGGCGAAGCACAAGACCGGTGCCAACGTCTCGGTGATCTACGTGCCGCCGCCGTTTGCCGCCGCGGCGATCGACGAGGCGGTGGAAGCGGATCTCGATCTCGTCGTCTGCATCACCGAGGGCATTCCGGTGCGCGACATGATCCGCACCAAGTACAGGATGCAAGGCAGGAGAACCAAGCTCGTCGGCCCCAACTGCCCCGGCGTGATCACGCCCGACGAGGTCAAGATCGGCATCATGCCGGGCCACATCCACAAGAAGGGCCGGATCGGCGTGGTGTCGCGCTCGGGCACGCTCACTTACGAAGCGGTGGGCCAGCTGATGGAGCTCGGTCTCGGGCAGTCTTCGTGCGTGGGCATCGGCGGCGACCCGGTGAACGGCTTGAAACACGTCGACGTCTTGAAGATGTTCAACGACGATCCGGAGACCGACGCCGTCGTGATGGTGGGCGAGATCGGCGGCTCGGACGAGGAGAACGCCGCGCTGTGGGTGAAGGCCAACATGAAAAAGCCCGTCGTCGGCTTCATCGCGGGGGTCACCGCGCCTCCCGGAAAGCGCATGGGCCACGCCGGTGCCATCATCTCGGGCGGCAAAGGCACCGCACAGGAGAAGCTCGCGGTCATGGAGGAATGCGGCATCAGGGTCACGAGAAATCCCGCCGAGATGGGCAGGCTGATGAAATCGGTGCTGAAGTAGCAGCTCACCATGTGAGCGGCTGAGCCGGCGCCGGTTGACATTGCGGGGCGGAAGTCTAGCATTTGATCGTGGCGTAACGCGAGGCGCCTCCATTCACGGCGACGGCACATGACCCACGGCCCCTCCCACAAGCCTGCGGTGGACGCGGAAGCGCTCGCCGGCGCGCTGCGCGCGCTGGGGATGCTCTACGGCGCGAGCCAGCCGCTCGCGGAGACGATCGCCGGGGCGAAGAGCGAGGCCGAGGCGATCCGCATGTACATCGAGCGCGAGCGCCCGCACCTGCTCTCAAGCTACGATCTGGATACGCTTGTGAAAATGGTGCAGGCCGCGCTCGAGGAGAAGACCGACGCCAAGCACGGCATGGAGCAGTACAGCCCGAGCGACAAGGCGCCCGCAAAACGCCGGAGCTAGTCGAGGCAGTGAATCTCCACGCTCGGCACGCCGCGCGCGTGTTCGCGCAGATCGGGCATTGATTGATCCGAATCAAGAAATCGCCAACTGCCCTGCAGCGATTCTGGAGTTTCCCGGGTTGCCCGCGTAAGCTACAGATCGACGTCGGGAAGTGAGGGCATGTGAAGGGGCAGCAAGGAGGCAAGGTTCCGGCCAAGGCGCCGAGAGTGCGTTCCCGGCCCAAGGGCCGCCAGGTCGAACCGAAGGCGCGGGAGGAAATACGAGCGCTGCTCGGGAACGATCCGCGCCGGCGCGATCTCCTGATCGAATATCTGCACCGCATCCAGGACCGCTACGGGCATCTCTCGGCAGCGCACCTGGTCGCGCTCGCCGACGAGATGAAGCTTTCGATGACAGAGGTCTACGAGGTCGCGACTTTCTATCACCATTTCGACGTGATCAAGGAAGGCGGCGCGGCGCCGCCGGCGGTCACGGTGCGCGTGTGCGATTCGATCGCCTGCGAGATGGCCGGATCGAACGAGCTGCTCGCGAAACTCCCCGGCATTCTCGGCAAGGGGGTGCGCGTGCTGCACGCGCCCTGCATCGGGCGCTGCGAGACGGCGCCCGCCGCCGCCGTCGGCCAGAACCCGCTGCCGTACGCGAGCCTCGAAAAGATTTCCGCGCTGGTGCAAGCCAGGGCGGTGAAGCACCCCGCGCCCGGCTCGCGCGAATCGCATCCGCACCTGGACATCGTGAGCCCTGCGTACGTCGACTACGCCGCGTATCGCGCGAAGGGCGGCTACGCGCTCGCCCAATCGTGCATCGACGGCGCGAGGAAACGCGAGGACGTGATCGCCGTGATGGAAAACTCGGGCCTGCGCGGCCTGGGCGGTGCGGGCTTTCCGGCGGGGCGCAAATGGAAATCGGTCGCCGCGGAGCCGGCGCCGAGGCTGATGGCGATCAACATCGACGAGGGCGAGCCAGGCACGTTCAAGGACCGCTGGTACCTCGAGCGCGATCCGCACCGCTTCATCGAGGGCGCGCTCGTCGCCGCGTGGGCGATCGGCATCGACGAGATCTATATCTACCTGCGCGACGAATACCACGGCTGCCGCGCGATCCTGGAGAAGGAGATCGCGGCGCTGCAAAAGAATCCGCCGTCCAAGATCCCGACCCTCCATCTTCGGCGCGGAGCAGGCGCCTACATCTGCGGCGAGGAATCCGCGATGATCGAGTCGATCGAGGGCAAGCGCGGCATGCCGCGCCTGCGCCCGCCCTACGTCGCGCAGGTGGGCCTGTTCAACCGCCCGACGCTCGAGCACAACATGGAGACGCTGCACTGGGTGCGCGAAATCCTGGAAAAGGGCGCCGACTGGTTTGCCTCCCAGGGACGCAACGGCCGCAAGGGCCTGCGCTCCTTCTCGGTGAGCGGACGGGTGAAGAAACCCGGCGTGCACCTCGCCCCCGCAGGCATCACCGTGAAGGAATTGATCGCCGAACACTGCGGCGGAATGCAGGACGGCCACGAGTTCTACGGCTACCTGCCGGGCGGCGCCTCGGGCGGGATTCTGCCCGCATCGATGGCGGATATCCCGCTCGATTTCGACACCCTGAACCAATACGGCTGCTTCATCGGCTCGGCGGCGGTGGTGATTCTCTCGGACACGGACCGGGCGAGCGCCGCCGCGCGCAACCTGACGAAGTTCTTCTCCAAGGAGTCCTGCGGGCAGTGCACGCCCTGCCGCGTGGGCACCGCCAAGACGCTCACGCTGATCGAGAAGGCGAAATGGGACCAGCCGCTGCTGAAGGAACTTTCCCAGGCGATGATGGACGCATCCATATGCGGGCTGGGGCAGGCCGCCCCCAACCCGGTGCTTTCTGTGATGAAATACTTCCCGCAGGAAATCGAATAGGGCGAGGTAACCGATGGACCGCATGAGCACCGCGCAAGCGGCGACGATGCCCGTTGAGTTCAAGCTGAACGGCAAGACCGTCGTGGGCAGGTCGGACGAGACCCTCATCGAGACCGCGAAGCATTACGGCATCGAGATCCCGCACCTATGCTACAAGGAGGGCATGCGGCCGGACGGCAACTGCCGCGCCTGCATGGTCGAGATCAAAGGCGAGCGCGTGCTCGCGCCTTCCTGCTGCCGCTATCCCAAGGACGGGATGGAGGTGACCACCGACAATCCGCGCTCGGTCGCGAGCCAGAAGATGGTGCTCGAGCTCCTGCTCTCGGACATTCCCGAGAAGTCCTACACGCTCGATTCCGAGCTCGATCACTGGGCGAACGAGCTGAAAGTCGGCAAGCCGCGCTTCCAATCGCGGCACCAGCCGAAGTCCGATCTCTCGCACGCCGCGATCGCTGTGAACCTGGATGCCTGCATCCAGTGCACGAGGTGCCTGCGCGCCTGCCGCGAGGAACAGGTGAACGACGTCATCGGCTATGCCTTCCGCGGCGAGCACTCGAAGATCGTGTTCGACTTCGACGATCCCATGGGCGAATCGACCTGCGTCGCCTGCGGCGAATGCGTGCAGGCCTGCCCGACCGGGGCGCTTAGCCCAGCGCGCGAACTCGGCAAGATCCAGGCGGACAAGACCGTGGACTCGGTCTGTCCGTATTGCGGCGTCGGGTGCCTCCTGACCTACAACGTGAAGGGCAACAAGATCCTCTGGGTGCAGGGCCGCGAGGGGCCCGCGAACTCGAGCCGCCTGTGCGTGAAGGGGCGCTACGGTTTCGACTACGTGCAGCACAAGCACCGGCTCACCCGGCCGCTCATCCGCAAGCCGGGAGTTAAAAAGCACAAGGACTTCACCGTCGATCCGGACAACTGGTCGCAGGTATTCCGCGAAGCGAGCTGGGACGAGGCGCTCGATTTCGCCGCAAAAGGCCTGCGCGACATCCGCGACAAGTACGGGAAAAAATCGCTCGCCGGGTTCGGCTCGGCGAAAGGCACGAACGAAGAGGCCTACCTCTTCCAGAAGCTGGTGCGCACCGGCTTCGGCTCGAACAACGTCGATCACTGCACGCGGCTGTGCCACGCCTCGTCGGTCGCCGCGCTCATGGAGGGCATCAATTCCGGGGCGGTCTCGAACCAGGTGCGCGACGTGATGAAGGCGGAAGTGATTTTCCTGATCGGCGCCAACCCGACGGTGAACCACCCGGTCGCCGCGACCTGGATGAAGAACGCCGCGAAAGCGGGAGTGAAGCTCATCGTCGCCGATCCGCGCCGCAGCGAGCTCGCGCGCCATGCGACCTACAACCTGCAGTTCAAGGCCGACACCGACGTCGCGCTGCTGAACGCGATGCTCCATGTCATCGTCGAAGAGGGCCTCGCCAACGAGGTCTTCATCCGCGATCGTACTTCGGGGTACGAAGCTCTGGCCGAGAACGTGAAGAAATTTTCTCCCGAGGCGATGGCGCCCGTCTGCGGCATAGCCGCAGAGACGATCCGCGAAGTCGCGCGCCTCTACGCGACGTCCAAGGCCTCGATCATCATGTGGGGCATGGGCATCTCGCAGCACGTGCACGGCACCGACAACGCGCGCTGTCTGATCGCGCTCGCGCTCGCGACCGGGCAGATCGGCAAGCCGGGCTCGGGCCTGCACCCTTTGCGCGGGCTGATCCCGATGTTCTACCCGGACTATCAGCGCGTGGCCACGCCCGAGGCCAAGGCGCGCTTCGAGAAATTGTGGGGCATGGAGCTCGACCCCAAGCCCGGCCTCACCGTGGTCGAGATCATGCACGCGGCGAAGAAAAGGGAAATCCGCGGCATGTACATCATGGGCGAGAACCCGGCGATGTCCGACCCCGACGTCGATCACGCGCGCGAGGCGCTCGCCACGCTCGACCACATGGTGGTGCAGGACATCTTTCTCACCGAAACGGCTTATCTCGCCGACGTGGTGCTCCCGGCGACCGCCTGGCCGGAAAAGGTCGGCACCGTCACCAACACCGACCGCATGGTGCAGCTGGGCAGGAAAGCGATCGAGCCGCCCGGCGAGGCCAAGGAAGACCTGTGGCTCATCAATGAGCTCGCCAGGCGCATCGGCCTTCCCTGGAACTACTCGCATCCGCGCGAAGTGTTCGACGAGATGCGCCGGTGCATGGACTCGATCGCCGGGATCACCTGGGAGCGCCTCGAGCGCGAGTCCTCGGTGACCTACCCCTGCGAGAAGGAAGGCGACCCGGGGGAGCCCGTCGTGTTCGTCACGCATTTCCCCACGGCCACGGGCCGCGGCAAGTTCGTTCCCGCGGACCTGATTTCGGCCGACGAACGCCCGGACGACCGGTACCCGATGGTCCTCATCACCGGCAGGCAGCTGGAGCACTGGCACACCGGTGCCATGACGCGCCGCGCCTCGGTCCTCGATCACATCGAGCCCGAGCCGGTCGCGTCCCTCCACCCGCTCGACCTCGACCGGTTCGGCGTGACACCGGGAGAGATCGTCACGGTGGAATCACGCCGCGGCAGGATTTCGCTCTACGCGCGCGCTGACGACGGAATGCCCGCGGGCGCGGTGTTCATTCCGTTCTGTTACTACGAGGCGGCGGCGAACATGCTGACCAACCCGGTGCTCGATCCGGTCGGGAAAATCCCGGAATTCAAGTACTGCGCGGTGAGAGTCACGAAAGGCGGGCCGACGCCGGTGCACTCGAGCTTCGGCGGCGGGACGCTGCTCGCCGAAAACGCGTCCTGATCCCGATCAGGTGAAAAAAAGCCCCGGGGCGACCGGGGCTTTTCGTTCCAGGCGTCTTGTTACGGCGGCAGCCGCATGCCCGGGATGTGCAGGCGCTGGTCCATGCACGAAATCTTCCCGATCTTGGCGGTTCCGGGCGCGATCTCACCGGCGGTATTGGGCGAATTGTCGCGCCGGTTGCCGTCCGAGTTGGCGGTGCACAACTTGCCGTCGAGAAGGAACGGGCTGGTCGGAGTCTCGAGCGGACCTTCGTTGCGCAAACGGGTCGTGGCGCTCGGCGCATTGCGGAACACTTCGACGGTCCGGCCTTCGCGGGTGACGGCCACGATGGCGTTGCGTTCGTTAGCGGCGATCCAAATGTTGCCCGCCTCGTCGAGGGCGATGCCGTCGGCGCCTTCGGATAGAGGATGCGTCACGAAAATATTTTCGAGGCACAGGGTATTGTCCGTAAAGGTCGTGTCGCAGCCCGTTCGGCTGCGAATATCGCCATGGCGGTCCATTTCCACTTTCCAGATCGAACCGCGTGCGGTATCGGCGATCAACAAATCACCGTCGTGGGTAAACGCGACCCCGTTTGCGACGAGCGCCTGCGAATTTCCGGTCGGCACGGTGCGGACATCGCGTCCTACGCCCACTGGGTTCAAGACCGGCTGCACGCGGAACATCTCGATCCCGGCGCCGCCGCCAGGCGCGACTCTCCACACGCGTCCCTGGCCCGTGGTGCCGTCGCCGGTCCAGAGATTGCCGCCGCGGTCGAACGCGAGGCCGTTCGTACCGGGCACGCCGGTCGCGTAAATCGCCGCGGTCGGCGGCGTTGCCGCGTTCGGCGTGAAAGTCCACACCTTGTCGTTGTCGGCGACGAACAGGTCCCCCTTCGCATCGAGGGCGATCCCCGAGGGGCTGCAGGGCGCGGGGACGTTGCCCACGGTCACCAGCGAAGGGTGGGTCACGGAGATCCTCCACACCGGGCAGGGAGAAGCGCCGCGGCCGGTGGTGTAGAGATTTCCCGCATCGTCCCCGGTCAGGCCCTCTATGGCCAGAGGCGTCAGAACCAGGGTGGAAAAACTCGCATCGCGCGGAAAGCGCGCGTGGTGATCGTCGTCGGCCCATGCGAGCGGCACGGCGAGCAACGAAAGACCGAGGAAAGCAAGAATTTTCTTTGCCATCTCACACCTCCTTTGATAAGCCGGATGATTGTTCTTGAAGAAAGGCCCGGATTTTCATCATACCTGACCGCAGCGAACACGGATGCGCGGGACATTGTTTCACCGGCGCTTCGCCGCGGCCTGTATCTTGACCTCCGTCAATGTTCGGCCAAACGCGCAGCCCTTATAGTGTCTCGCCATAAAATCAAACACCATGCTGTCCCGCAGCACAAGGAGCAGTCGATGGCCTCCGACATCGAAATCGCACAGAAAGCCAGGCTCGAGCGCATCTCCAAGATCGCGCTTGCCAAGCTCGGCATTCCTGAAGAACACCTCGAGCCCTACGGGCATTACAAGGCGAAGGTGTCGCTCGAATACCTGGACGGTCTCAAGGCGCGTCCGAGCGCGAAGCTCGTCCTGGTTACGGCGATGACGCCCACTCCCGCGGGCGAGGGCAAGACCACCACCACGGTGGGGCTGGGCGACGCGCTCAATCAGATCGGCAAGAAAGCGATGATCTGCCTGCGCGAGCCTTCGCTCGGGCCCGTCTTCGGAATGAAAGGCGGAGCGGCGGGGGGCGGCTACGCGCAGGTCGTGCCGATGGAGGACATCAATCTGCACTTCACCGGCGATTTCAACGCCATCGCGCTCGCGAACAATCTGCTCGCGGCGATGCTCGACAACCACATCCATCACGGCAACGAGCTCGGAATCGACGTACGGCGGATCGCGTGGAGGCGCGTGGTGGATATGAACGACCGCGCGCTGCGCGACATCACGGTGGGCCTGGGCGGCCCGGGCAACGGCTATCCGCGCCAGGACGGATTCGACATCGTGGTCGCCTCCGAGGTCATGGCGATCTTCTGCTTGTCCACCTCGCTCGACGATCTCAAG
>WNGB01005952.1_pt1 | contig 34426 bp, 36 predicted proteins | sample 5400681 | NCBI WGS metagenome assembly WNGB01 (sample SAMN13153367, study PRJNA577476) | soil metagenome | isolation source: 115 cm soil or saprolite under grassland replicate 2 | place: USA:California | collected 2016-06-15
CCTCCATGTCGTGCTCGACCATCACGAGGGTCCGGCCCTCGGTCACCTGGCGGATGAGGCCCACGGCCCTCCGCGTGTCCTCGGCGTTGAGCCCGGCGGTGGGCTCGTCGAGCATGACCAGATGCGGGCGCGTCGCCACCGTGAGGGCGATCTCGAGCTCCCGCTGCTCGCCGTAGGACAGGGCGCTGGCCGGCACATCCCGCCGGTCGAGCAGGCCGACCATGCCCAGCACCTCCTCGACCTCGCGCGTCACGTCGACCTGTCGATCGAGCAGCGACCAGGGATCCAGGCGCATGCGGCGGCGCGAGAGCACGGCGCTCCGCACGTTCTGGAACACGGTGAGACGCGGGAACGTATTGATGATCTGGAACGACCGCCCGACACCCAGGCGCGCGATCGTGTGCGGAGAGTCGCCCGTGATGTCACGGCCCCGGTAGACCACGTGGCCGCGCCGCGGGGCGTAGCGGCCGGTGATGATGTTGAAGAGCGTGGATTTTCCCGCCCCATTGGGTCCGATGACGGCGTGACGCTCACCCTCGCGGACCTCGAGATCGATCCCCGTCAGCACCTGCAGCCCGGAGAAGTCGTGGTGGATATCGCGCAGCTCGAGCGCGGTCACACCGGCTCCTCCGCCTCGGGCCGCGTCCACAGCCGGCGCACCGGCCCGTCCCGGCCGAGGAGGCCGGTCAGGCCGTTGTGGGCGTACAGCACCATCAGGACGAAGAGCAGCCCGAGCAGGAACGGCCAGCGCTCCGTCGTGCGCGACAGCCAGTCCTGGAGCAGGATGTAGACGGTCGCGCCCAGGAAGGGCCCGAGGAAGCTGCTCGTGCCTCCGAGCACCGCCATGAAGACGACCTCGGTCCCGATGGGCAGGTCGAGCGACGTGGGCGAGATGAGGCGCTGGAAGGAGGCGAAGAGGCCGCCCGCCACGGCCGCAAGCGTCGCCGCCACGGTGAAGACGATGAGCTTGGTGCCCATCACGCTGTAACCGAGAAAGGCGGCGCGCTCGTCGTTCTCCCGCATGAGCAGCACGGCATTGCCTAGCGGCGTCCGTGTGAAGCGCCAGGCCGCCCAGAGGCAGAGCAGGACCGCGGTAAGGGCCAGCCAGTAGAAGTGGGTGGGCTGCCCCATCCGGAGGGTGCCCAGACCCGGCAGGCTGATGTTGGGCACGGAAACGGTCAGGCCGTCGTCGCCGCGGGTGACATCCCGCCACTTGAGCGCGACCGCGTAGAGGAACTGGCTGAAGGCAAGGGTCAGCAGGGCGAAGTAGGTCCCGCGCAGCCTCACGCAGAAGAAGCCGATGACCACGCCGCCGATCGCGCCCGCCAGCGCGCCCAGGCCGAGCGCCGCCAGCAGCGGCAGCCCGACGATGTGCTTGAGGGCAAGTCCCACCGTGTAGCCGCCGACGCCGAAGGTGGCCGCATGGCCGAAGGACAAGAGTCCCGCGTAGCCGAAGAGCAGGTTGAACGACACCGCGAAGAGACCGAAGTAGAGCACCTCGATGGCCATGCGCAGGCGCACGACATCCAGCGCCCACGGCAGCGCGTAGAGCGCGGCCAGCGCCGCCACGCCGAGCGCCCCGGCACGGCGGCTCATCCCTTCTCCCCGAAGAGGCCTTGGGGGCGAACGATGAGCACGACGGCCATGAGCAGGAACTGGAAGACGAGGGCGAACTCGGGGAACCAGAGGATGCCGAAGGACTGCAGTTCGCCGATCATCAGCGAGGCCAGCAGCGCGCCCAGGAGCGAGCCGAAGCCGCCGATCACGATCACCACGAACAGATCGGTGAGGATCACCGCTCCCATGGAGGGGTCGGCCTGGAGGAACGGAGCCGCGATGACCCCGGCGACCGCGGCCAGCGCCGAGCCCACGGTGAAGACGCCGAGGGAGACCAGCGGCGTGTTGATGCCGAGCGCCGCGACCATCCCCCCATCCGAGACGGCCGAGCGGATGACGATGCCGATCCGCGTCTTGAGCAGGGCCAGGGTCATCCCGAGGCAGATCAGCGCGGAGACGGCAAGGATGAAGAGCCGGTAGACTGGATACTGGCTTCCCAGGAAGGGCACCGAGCCCCCGAGGCCGCCGGGCACTGGCACCTGGAGCGGATTGCTGCCCCAGATCCAGCGCACGGCTTCCCCGATCATGAAGAAGAGGCCGAAGGTCAGCAGCAGTTCATAGGCGTGACCGAAGGCGTGGGTGCGCCGCAGCCAGAAGCGCTCCACCAGGGCGCCGAGCGCTCCCACCACGAGCGGGGCCACCAGGAGCGACAGCCAGAAGCTGCCCGTCGCGTGGACGGTGCTGTAGGCCAGATAGGCGCCGAGCATGTAGAAGCCGGCGTGGGCGATGTTGAGGATGCCCATCATGCCGAACACGAGGGTGAGCCCCGACGCCACCAGGAAGAGAAGCATGCCCGACACCAGGCCGTGCAGCGCCTGGGTGGCGTAGACGCTCAGCGCGAACATGGGATCGGATCAGACGAGCTGATCGTCGTCCCGCCTACGCGCATCGCTTGTTGCCGGTGTCCCGCGATGGCTGCGTGATGTCGTCCCTGGAGATCCTGACGGAGCGGCCGATGTACGGGAAATCTTTTCCGAAGTAGCGGATCTCGTGCGGAATCTTCTCCGGCGGCATGACTTCGGCAACGTAGCCAGGGGTCTGCATCTGGTGATCACACGCGCGCATCTCGACCTGGCCCCACACCGTCTCGAACTTGGCGCCTTCCCACGCCTTGATCAACCGCGCCGTGTCCAGGCTGCCCGCCTTCGTGATGACGTCGGCCAGCCACCGGACGCATTCGGCATAGCGGCCCATGGTGAGATCCGGGACTCTCGATTCGAGTGGAGCATTCGGGTACCGCGCCCGCCATTTCCTCACGAACTCCACGTTGGCGGGCGAGTCCACCGTCACGAGGTAGTCGGACGCGGTGACGTGTCCGATGGCGTCCGTCCCGATGGCCTGCAACGTCGAGGGGTCGTTGAGAAAGAACGATCCGACCTTGGTGTTCCAGCCGAGCGCTCGACCCTGCTGCAGCAAGAGCCGGAGGTCCTGGCCCCAGTCCGACGTGATGACCACCTCCGCGCCCGACGCTCGGACCTTCGTGATGTACGGGCCGAAGTCCTGCAGGCGTTGAAACGGGTGATACTCCTCGCCGACGATGCTCTGGCTCGGCCGTTTGAGCGCCGCGAACTTCCTCTTGAATCCCGCCGTCGCCGACCGGCCGAAATTGTCATCCTCGCTGAGCAGGTAGAATTTCTCGTACGTTCGTGACGCGAGCTTGGTGAAGTAGACGGCGAGCAGGGCGCTGTGCATCTCAGTATTGACCGTGCAGCGGAACGTCGTATCGAGGAACTCCTCGCCGGTGAGCTCGACGGCCTCGCTCGTGGGAGTGAAGAAGATCTTCCTGTTCTGCGACGCGATCTGCGAGGCGGCCTTGCCCACGGTCGATCCGAGCCCGGTGAGAAAGTCCACCTTCTCCGAAAAGATCAGGTCGTTGGCGCGCCGGGTCGCGACGTCGCCCTTCATCTCGCTGTCCGCCACGACGATCTCGAGCTTGCGGCCGAGCAGCCCGCCGGTGGCATTCACCTGTTCGACGGCGTAGCCCAGCGCCGCGATGTGCTTGTCGCCGACGTACTTCACCGGGCCGCTGCGTGGTTCGAGGACCCCGATCTTGATGGCGCCGCTCTGCGACCAGCCCGGGCGGACGATCACGGCAGGGCCCACCGCGAGCACAGCGGTCGCCGCGGCGGTCGTGAGAAGCCTCCGCCTCGTCAGAGATCGGTCCATGGCGCGCCCTTTCCTCGGCTGAGCATCGGTTCGCCGGTAGCGTGGAGGGAAAGCGGCGGTGTGTCAAGCGGACTGCGACTGAGGCAGATGAACTAGTGAAGGCGCGCTCCCGGTTGGCAGAGAACGACGACCGTGCCGAGCTTCGTCCCGGCTTCGACCGCCTCGTGGGCCCTCGCGGTGTGCTCGAGCGGGAAACGGCCGGCGATCGGGTGCATCCGTCGACCGGTCTCGAGCCAGCGGGTGATGTCCTGCTGCGCCTGACGCCTGGCCTCGAGGGGGAGCGTCGACAGCACGAAGGCCTGAAGCGTGACGTTGCGCCGCATCATGTCGGAGAAGGGGACGACCGGTGCCCGGTTGCTGGTCGACGCGTACACGGCGAGAACTCCGTTGACCTTGAGGACCTTCAGGGTCGTCTCGAGGTTGGCCGCGAAGTCCACGTCCACGATCCGGTCGACGCCCTGGCCCTTCGTGAAGCTCATGACGCGCCCCGCAACGTCCTCCATCCGGTAGTTCACGACACAATCGGCACCGGCGGCCCTCGCATGGTCGGCCTTCGTCTCGGAGCTGACCGTGGTGATGACCTGTGCGCCGCCCCACTTCGCCAGCTGGATCGCGTAGTGACCGACCGCGCCGGCGCCGCCGGTGACGAGCAGCGTGTGTCCCTGGACGGCCCCGTCGCGGAAGACGCATCGATGGGCCGTCATGCACGGAATCCCGAGGGTCGCGCCCGCCTCGAAGCTGACCGAGTCTGCCAAGGGCGTGACGAGGCCGGCGTCGAGGGCGATGTACTCGGCCGCCGTGCCGAACGCCCGGCCGCGCTGGCCGTTGTAGAGCCACACACGGCGTCCGAGCCACTCGCGCGGGCCGCCGTCGCCGATCTGGTCAACCACGCCGGCGCCGTCGCTGTTCGGGATCACGCGCGGGTACTCCAGCCGATAGCCCGCGCCGCGCCGCCGGTTGCAGTCCGACGGATTGACACCGGATGCCGCCAGCTTCACACGGACCTCGCCCGCGCCCGCGTTCGGCGTGTCCGTCTCGCCGACGATCAGGACATCGGCAGCCGGTCCCTGACGCTCGTACCAGACAGCCCTCATCGCTCCATTCGCTCAGCGTTCCTGCCCTCAGCCCGCGGATCAGATCGCGGCGATCGTGCCAGATTGGCCGAGAGGGGTCAAACACCAGTTCTGCAGACCGGGCACGATGCGAAGGCGCCTGACCCGGGTCTCGTCCGGTCCGGAGACGGAATAAGCCAGCACTGTAAATACCAGGCCCGGTTGTCGCGTCTGATAGGCTGAGAGTCTCCCGAGGCGCTGCCTCCGCCGTTACATTGTGGCACTAGGCGAACCCGGGAATAGACAGGAGTGAGCCATGACTGCACAGCGAGTTCTCGCGGCGCTTCTGGCGCTGAGCCTCATCATGACCGGCCCGGGCCTCGCCCGGGCGGCCGATCCCCCGCCGGCCCCACCCGCACCGTCAGTTCCAGCGATGCCTTCAGCGCCGCCCGGATCGCCAGTGCCGGCGCCGTCCAGTGACGTGACGCCGGCGCGCGTGAGCTATCTCAACGGTGAGGTATCCTTTTGGCGTCCCGGTGCTCAGGACTGGACGCCGGTCAAGGTCAATATGCCTCTGGCGCCGGGCGACCTCCTCTACACCGGGCAGGGCGGCAATGTCGAGATCCAGGTGGGCCCGCGCGCCTTCGTGCGGGCATCCGAGGGAACCCAGATCGGCCTCGACAACCAGGAGCCCGACTTCGTCCAGTTTCGCGTGACCGCCGGTCATGTCGGGCTCGACCTGCGCGAGGTCGCAGCGGGACAGACGGTCGAGCTCGACACCCCGAACGGAGCCTTCACCATCGAGCGCACCGGCTACTACCACGCGGAGGTGACCCAGGAATCCACGGCGTTTGTGACCCATCGCGGTGGGAGCGCCACGCTGACCCCTGCGGGCGGCGCCGCCACGCCCATCGCCTCGAACCAGCAGGTCGTGATCACGGGGACGGAGTCGCCGCGTGTGGAGACCGGCGCCGCGCCCGCGCTCACCGCGTGGGATCGCTGGAACTACCAGCGCACCGATTACCTCCTCCAGCCCGCGAGCATCCGGTATGTGTCACCCGGGGTGTATGGAGGCGAAGCGCTCAATCAGTACGGCAGCTGGCGCCAGGTCGAGACGTACGGGTCCGTGTGGGTTCCCGCGGGCGTCCCCGCGGGCTGGGTGCCCTATAGCACCGGCCGATGGATCTGGGACCCGCGCTTTGGATGGACCTGGCTCGACGACGCGCCCTGGGGCTGGGCGCCTTACCACTACGGCCGCTGGGTTTTCGTCGGTGGCTACTGGGGCTGGGCGCCGGGACCGATCATCGTCCGGCCTGCCTACTCTCCGGCGCTCGTCGTTTTCCTCGGAGGCGGCGTGAGTGTGAGCATTGGTCGGCCTCTCTGGTGGGCGCCGCTCGGCTGGGGGGAGCCGGTCATTCCGTGGTGGGGACGGCCGGGCTTCGTCGGCGTGCCATGGTGGGGTGGCTGGGGCGGGCCGCGCGTCGTGAACAACGTCGTCGTCAACCGCACGACGAATATCAACGTGACGAACATTACGACGTACAGGAACGTCAACGTGACCAACGCGGTTGTCGGGGTGCCCGCCGAGCGCTTCGGCCAGGGACAGGTACAGCCCACGCGCATCAGCCAAACACAGGTGCAGCAGCTCACGCCGGTGCGCGGCGCGCTCGCGGTAAGGCCGGTCGCGGCCAGTGTGCAGCCGGCGACGGGCCCCGCCGCGCAGCCTCCGGCGGCGGTGCAGGCACGGACGGTGGTGGCGACGCGCGCGCCCCACGACGTCACACCAATGCTGCGCGCCCATGACCTCGCCGCGACTCCGGCGCCTGTGCCGCTGCCGGCGCCTCGCCTCGTGCCCGCTCCCCGTTCCGTGGCCGCTCCCGCGAACGCTGGCATCGCGCCAGGAGCCAGCCCGGGCGGGACTCCGATCGAGGCTCCCGGTACTCCCGGACCAACTGTCCCGCGGCAAGGGCAGAGGAGGGGGAGCACGGTAGAGCGGACAGCGCCGCCTCCACTACCCGGCTCGCCGAGAGCGGCGTCGCCCGAGTCCCGCGAGACGACGCAATCGGGTGCGCCGGCAGGATCTCCGAAAGCGGCGCTGCCGGGGACTCGCGAGACGGCGCAACCGGGTGCGCCGGCAGGGTCGCCGAAAGCGGCGCCGCCCGAGGCCCGCGAGACGGCGCGACCGAGTGCGCCGGCGGGGTCTGAGACGCGGAAAAGCAACCGGGCAGTCGGCCCCACCGACCAGCAGGTGCCGCCGCCTGCTCGGCCTGCCCTGGAGGGCGCGGCTTCACGTCACACGCCGCCGCCTCCTCCGCCGCCTCCCGTCGCGCGCAACGGCGCAAGCCGGCGTGCGCCAGAGGCCGCGCGGCCAGAGCCGCGGCCCAACCACCCCAGCCCATCTGCTGCACCGGCCGACCGCCCGTCTCGTCCGGAGCCGCCGGTGCGAGGTGAGCGGTGACCCCAACCTCGCGGGCGCGACTGACCTAAACGGGGAAAGGTCGGCGCAAATCAGACACGGTGAAGATGGCGAACCGGAGTGCCCCCGAGACTGGGCGGCCACCCCGGAGATGGGCCGTCAGTCTCGGCCCTCGGCAATGAATGGCGCATAGCCCCGCGCCATGAGCTCGCGGAGCGCGGACATGGCCTGCGCCCGATTGACGAACGGGCCCACGCGCACCCGTGCCAGCATATCCGCCGGCTGGCCCGTCACGCTCGTGAGCGAGTTCTGCAAGGCCGTCACGCCCTGGCGTCGGAGCCTGTCCGCGAGCCGAACCGCCGCGTCCGCGGTCTTGAAGGCGCCGACCTGCACCCAGTAGTACGTGCTGGCCATCCGGGTCTTGCTCGCCGGCTCCGCCTTCTGGGCGATTGCGGGCTCCTGCACCTCCACGAAGGATCGATCGTCCTTCAAGGTTGTCTCCTCGCGGGGGCGTACCGTGAGATGAAGCTCCCGGCGGATGCCTGGCAACGTGTGGACTGCTGGCGGCGCGGGCAGGGGAGCTGTCGATCCTGCGACGCGCTGGATCCGCGCGGCCGGCTCCGCCTCGGGCACGGTCGGGCCGACCTTTGAGGCTGGCGTCATCGCCGCGACATTGCTCTGAGGCGCATGAGGTAGATCGCCCCGCATTCGCGCGACCAGATCCGCGTAGGAGGCGGACCGCAGGATGCGGTTGAACTGAGCCCGATAGTTCGCCACGAGGCTGACCCCGTCGATGACCACGTCACGTACCGCCCAGCGATCGCCGCGTCGGACCATCGAATAGTCGACGGGGAGTTCTTTCCCGCTCCGAGTCAGCAGCGTGGTCGTGACCATTGCCGATTCACCGGCGACGGATTCGCCCAGGTAGTGGACCGTCACGCCGCTGGTCACGCTCGCCTTCGAGCTCATCATCGCGACGTAGCCACGCTCGAGGTACTCGGCAAAGAGTTGGACGAACTCCCGCTGTTGCTCCGGAGTCCTCGAGCGCCACACGGGACCGAGTGCCAGCGCGGCGGCTTCCTGGAAGTCGAACACCTCGTTGACGAGGGCCCGGATGGCCTGGCGAGACTCCTCGAGCCCACCCGCGAGATCCACGGAATGCAGCACGGAGTTGGCGCGCCCGAAGAAGGCCTCCAGCACCGCTGTCGGCGACAACGCCCAGGCAGGCTGGACGGCAACCAGCCCGAGCGCCGCAGCGAGACCGAGCACCATGGGCCTGCGGTGGGCCATACGCTGCCACAATAGTCCGTCCACGGGGTTTGCCCACCACTTTTTGTGGGTCGGACTCGATCCTCCTTCCTCACAGGGAAGAAACGACGTGCCGACCGAGCCGCGACCGACATCCAGGAGCCCGGAGCGAGCCAAGGGTGACCTGCTTCACCCGCCACTCCCGACTTGCGCTAGGCTCAGGGCAAGAAACAAGTGGATGCACGCTGAAAGCCCCGCTCATCAAGGGGTCAATATCAGATGATCAACTGCACGTTCGAAAACGGCTCGCATGCTCTCCTTCGCCACGTCGTCCTCCATGCGGTGGTCGAAAAGGACGGGGCGATCCTGCTGGTGCGACGTGCGCCCCATCTTCTCGAAGGTGGAAAATGGGGACTCCCCGGGGGATTTCTGAATCGGGACGAGTCCCTGAGCCACGGGGTCGTGCGCGAGCTGCGAGAGGAAACAGGGTGGGAGGGGCAGGTCGTCGCTCTGCTCCGTGTCAACTCGAGGCCGGATCGCCCACATGAGGACCGCCAGAACGTCGCCTTCGACTTCGTGGTCATGCCAGTTCGAAGGGTCGGCGAGCCGGACGGCGAGTCGTCGGCCGTCGAGTGGGTCAAGATTGCCGAACTACCTCCTGGGGAGTCGTTGGCGTTCGATCACGGCGAGACGATAAGTCTGTATCTCCGATCGCGCGGCAAGACTTGGCAAGCGCCGATCCTCGGATAGCTCGCCTCGTCTTAAAGACGTTGCCCGTATCCGCAGTTGCAGTTCCTGAGGAAGAAGATCGCGCACCAGAGCCTGTGCTGCATGGGTGTCCGGCGAGCCGCGCAGAATGAACATTCTGGCTCCGTGTGCGGGTGGTCGAGCGGAAGGTATTCGGCCTCTTCCTCGACCTCTGCGATGGCACAGAGTGGGGATCCGCACTCGCACATCGGACGTTCGATGCCGGGGGTCAAGGTGACCGTTCGGACTGACCAGCACTTGGGACAGGCGAACTCGTAGATCTCCTGCTGGTCGCCGTCGTACCGGAGCGCCGGTGTGCTCATGGCTGTTCCTCCCTGGAACGCAGACACAGCAACTCGCATGCCGGGATGGAACGGCAATGGCCGTGAGCACTTACGGTCGCTGCGCAGCCGCCGATGGACGAAGATTGTTGGCCGGATGCGCAGGCTTTGGCACTCGCACTGGAGGCAACTGGTCCTGCCCGGAAGCCAAAGGATCCCACGCGTCGGTCGTCGTCTCCGTCCGGTCTTGGACACAGCCCGACGATGACCGGTGTTGACGGGGACTCACGAGTGGCGTCGTTCTCGTCTTCCTGCTACGGCGCGGGTGCTGGCGCTTTGGCGCCGCGGCCGCGATGACGCCGGCCGCCGCGGCGCGACCGCCGGCGACGGCGTGAGCCCCCTTCTGCGGGTCCGGGTCTGGCCGTCGGAGCCGAGCCGCCGTCGGGCGGGGCTTCGTTGCCAGGGCCGACGCTCAGGTCCTCAGGGGGATGGACCGGCCCTCCGACGCGCTCGTGCCCGCGATCACTCCGCTCCGGCGCACGGTCGGTGCGGCCGACGGCATGCCCCGTGGGTAGCGGGCTCTCGACCTCTTGCCCGTTGTCGCCGCCTGTGAGCGTGATCGCGCCCGAGCGGCTCACGGTGATCTCCTTGATGCGACGCAGCCGGGTGCTGAGGCGTGGCGAGCCGGGTGGGCGGCTGAAGCCGCGCGACTTGAGCGCGTTGGCGAGCGTGTCGATCGTCACGACGCGGCCGGGGGCGGCCTGGACGAGATCCTGTACGATGGTGACGATCTCGTCGTGCGGCGCCGTGTGGGGCTCCGCTGTGAGCTGCCGCCCGTCGTGACTGCGCGCCGCAGGCTCCGCGGTGACGGCGGCGGCCGCCGGGCGCGACGGTGCCGGCCGATCGCGCCAGCCCCCGCGCCGGCCGCGACGTCCGGGCGCGCTCGCCTGCTCTCGCGGCTCGCGCTCCACCACCTGCTCGTGGCGCGCGGCGCCGCCTGTCAACGAGCGGTACGACAGGCGGCGGAACGTGATGCCGAGGCTTGCCGACACGTCGCCGACGGCGTCGAAGGCGCGGTCGTCGGACACGATTTCGATCAAGTCGCCGGGCCGCGCCGAGGCCAGCCACGCCCCGGCGCCGACCGCGATGCGCAGGTCGCTCCAGTCGCGCACGCCCACGGCGGGCGCGCTGTGCACGAGGTGCGCGCCGTGCCGCGCGAGAAGACGCGCGGTGTCGTGACCGATCACGCGCCAGTTGCCGACGGCGACGAAGTCGGTGCGACGGTCGAGGCGGTCGACGGCGAGGTGCTCGAGCATGCGCCCAATGTGTTCGGCCCGGCTCGCGTTCTCGACGTCGAGGAAGATCGCGCGGCGGGCCGAGGGAAACGGGCGCTCGGGCTCGGGCGGAAGCATGCGCCCCGCGAACGCGGGCTCGACGTCGATGGTGGCCAGGTCTGGCGGGAGCGACGTTCCTTCCGGCGGCTCGGCGGCGATCTCCGCGGCCGGCGCCATGACGTCCTCTGGCGGAGCCGCGGCCTCCGGCGCCCTCCGGGAGCGGGGCGCGGCCTTCCGGCCCGCCGTGCGGCGTTTCGTCGTCTTCTTCTGAGGCGTCACGCTCATCCCCCGTTCGTGGAGTGTCGCTCCGGGCATCGCGGCCCGCTATCGGCCCGGCCGAGTCTGATCGCCGGATGGTCGGGCTATCGTAGCTCAATGTCGGCGCCAGGACCAAGCGGACTGGGCCGTCGGGACAGCACGGTCCTTGATTCCCCCTTTGCGCAGCCCTAGAATGCCGAGATTCCTCCAAGACACCAACCAGGGAGGCCCCACGTGGCTCTGACCCTCGCGGAAGCCAATCAGATCGTGCACGCGGCGCTGGATATCGCGTCGGCCGCCTTCGCGCGGCCCAGCGGTGAGCTGGCCGAGCGGGCGGGAGTCCGATCATCCAGGGCATCGTCGCGGCCGAGGGCGGGCACATGATCCCGAGCCAGGGCGCGGTGCCGATCCTCCGGAGCGGGGTGCTGGAAGGCGCGTGCGGGGTAGGGGGCGGCACGGCCCAGCAAGACCAGGACTGTGCCCGCGCAGGCGTCGCGAAGCTCTAGCAATGAGCCGCCGTGCCATCGGCGGAGCACTCGTGGCGCTCCTGTTCCTCTGCGCCATGCCGGACCGCGCGCCTGCTCAGGTTTTCATCGCGTCACGCCCGCAGCCGGAATTCACGATCGGGCCGTTGTTCGTGTCGGCGTCCGTCAGGAACAAGGACGTCGCCGGGGCTCCTGGCCCGCTGACCGTGACGGTCGCATGGAGCCTCTCGCTGCCCCCGCGGCGGAGCGCCACCGATATCGCCCAGGAGCTCTACCTGTTGTGGCCGGCCGAGGTGGCGGGCACGGATGGGCCTGCCGGTGCCGATCTCGCCCTCATGCACCAGGTGGAGGTCCTTGGCTTCAAGGTCAAGGAGCACGGCAGCCTGCGTCTCTCGGCGCGGAGTCGAACCGACATGGGAACCGGCGCGGGCGTGCGGATGCTCGGCGAGGCCCCGTTCGTGACGTTCGCGCGGGAGAGCGGGCACGCCACGGGGGCCCGGGGCGCCACCCTCGTTCGCATTCCCTGGGTACCCGAGTCGGCGAGCCTGGACTGGCTCGTCCGGCTCGAACTCCCGGTGAGGGGCGTGATTGCCCCGAGGCGCGTGAGCTGGCTCGAGGACACGTTCTGGGGCCGGCGGTACATCCTCACGCTCAGCTTCGGAGACGTCGGGTACGTCTCGCTCTATCCCCTGTACTTCGGAGCGCGGGACCGCGTCGTGCCGCTGGCCCGCGATTTCTCCATGCTGCTGGTCAATTTCGGCGACGCTGACCATCTCAAGGTCGACGAGGTGGTGCCTTCGTCGGTGAACCGTCGGACGAGCGAGACACGGAGCAACACGGAGGCGTTCCAGCTTCCGCTCCTGGCCTCCGAAGGCCTGGCGCCCCAGCTCTTGAAGATCCAGTTCACGTACTTCCCGGGGCAGCTGCCGTGGCGACCCATCCTGATCTCGGCGCTCTTCCTCGTGCTCGGGAATCTGACCGGGCCGCTGGTGGCCGCGCTGGCGAGGCGCCTCGGCCGGACGCTGCGGGCGCGCGTGCACGTGGGGCGGGGCGCGGCGCCCAGCAGGGAGAAGGGAGCGATCCTGCCCAAGGAAGTGCTGGAGCGGATCCGCCCCGGAGAGACGAGCTACGAGGAGGTGCTCAGGCTCTGCGGGCCTCATGCCGAGGAGCAGGCGCACCTGCCGTCGGGTGAGACCCGGGCGCTGGTGTACCGCGGTCAGCGGGTCGTGCCGAACCGGCGGCGGTCGTTCGGCTGGTTCGCCACGGTCGGGCACTGGGATGTCGAGGACCACGAGGTGCAGATCGACTTCGAGCGCGACCGCGTGCGCGACATCCAGGCTCGCGTCCGTCGGTCACGCCTGACCGATCAGCCGATCCGGTGAGCGCCTGACTCGGGCCCTAGCGGCGCACGGAGTGAGAGGCTCGACGGTGCGGGAGGGAGGGGTGCATGGACGGCACGACGCTCTGGACGACGAGGGGATTCGGGCTGTGGGACTTCGTGCTGCTGCTCGTGATCGCGGGCGTCTGCGGCGCGATCGGACAGGCTATCAGCGGCGTGTCGCGGGGCGGCTGTCTGGTCTCGATCGCGCTCGGCTTCATCGGCGCGCTCGTGGGGATGTGGCTGGCGCGCCTGCTCGGCTTGCCGGAGCTCTTCACCATCAGCATCAACGGCGCCAAGTTCCCGATCATCTGGTCGATCATCGGATCGGCCGTGTTCGTCGCCATCATCAGCGTGATCACTCGCGCCCGAGGGTGAGCGACGCTAGGCGACGGGGCCTCCTCACTCCCTCGGGGTCGCGCGCTCGGCGATCTCGCGAATCCGGCGAAAGGCGAGCACGCGGAGGCGGTTGCCTTCGGGAAGCTTCTTGATGTCCTCGTCGGTGAGGGCCACGGTGTTGCCGTAGGCCTCGAAGACGGGGATCTCGTCGTCGGCGAGTGGCCGCAGGGCGCGCTTGCGGGCCAGGGCCGCCTCGACGTAGGGCGCCAGCTCCTCGCGCTTGGTCCGCTCGCGCTCGGCTTCGCGCTCGGCGAACTCGGGCATGACCTCGGTCGAGAAGAGCTCCAGGCTCTCGCAGATGTGCTCGTGGCGATTCTTGCCGCCCTGCTGGATGAAGATGGTCTGGTCGACGCCGGCGTCCTGGAAGGTCCGGAGCGTGCCGCGCAGGTCGTCGGGCGTGCCGATGCAGCCGGTCCCGGCGCCCAGCACCTCGGTGCCGAGCTGGTCGCGCACGGCCAGGAAGGCGTTCCAGATGTTCGTGCGCCCGGGCTTGTGCTTGCCGAAGACGTAGTGGTGGGCCAGGGCGAACTGGAAGAAGCGGAAGCCGTCGGTGCCGCGGCGCCGGGCCTCGTCGGCGTCCCGGTGGCAGGAGAAGCCGGTGACCATGGCGATGTTCGGATTCACCGCGTGGCCGATGGGGACGCACTCGCGCTTGAACGTCTCGTAGTAGTCGTCCACCCAGTGCTTGGCTTCGGCGGGGTCGACGAAGGCGAAGCTCAGGGCCCCGATGCCGAGCTGGGCGGCAAGATGGATCGTCTCGCGATTCGAGCAGGCCACCCAGATCGGCGGGTGGGGCTTCTGCACCGGCTTGGGCACCACGTTGCGCGCGGGCATCGAGAAGTACTGGCCCTGGAAACCCGGGTAGGGGTCCATCACCATCATGTTCGCGACCTGCTCGACCGTCTCCCGCCACATGGCCCGTCGCTCGGCCGGCTTGACTCCGTAGCCCTCGAGTTCGGCGCGCGAGGCGGACTCGCCCGTGCCCCAGTCGACGCGGCCGCCCGAGACGAGATCGAGCGTGGCGATGCGCTCGGCGACGCGGGCCGGCTGGTTGTAGCCGGGCGGCATGAGCACGATGCCGTGGCCCAGCCGGATGCGCCGCGTGCGCTGGGAGCAGGCGCCCAGAAACACCTCGGGAGCCGAGGAGTGCGAGTACTCCTCGAGAAAGTGGTGCTCGACCTCCCAGGCGTAGTCGATGCCCAGGCGGTCGGCCAGCTCGACCTGGTCGAGCGCGTCCTGGAAGAGGCGCAGCTCGCTGTCGGGCTCCCACGGTCGCGGGAGCTGGTGCTCGTAGAAGATGCCGAATCTCATCGCGCCTCCTTCGCGTGCCGGGGCCTGCTTCCGCTCCGCCCTCTGCCGGGCGGGAAAGCCAGACTCGTGAGCGTGGCCGGACTCGCGGGCCGGCTCGGAGAGCATACCAGTCTCGATACGATGCAGGAAGGCTCCGTCACACTCCTGTCGTCCCGTTCTTGACTGGGCGCTGGCGGCTGGCCCACTATCGTGCCGGCATGAGTCGACATGCCGCCGGCCGGCGCGCCGGACTCGAGCCCACCGGGGAAGGAGACTGGCTATGACCGCATCCGACAGACGCCACGAGTGGCCCGGGGCGACGCTCGCCCGCGTGCCGTACTGGGTCTACCAGGACGACGCCAATTACCAGGCCGAGCTGCGCCGTATCTTCGAGGGCCCGGCGTGGAACTACGTCTGCCTCGACTCGGACCTCGAGCGGCCTGGCGACTACCGCACCACCTTTGTCGGCGAGTTGCCCGTCATCGTCGTGCGTGACGACGACGGGGAGATCCGCGCCTTCGAGAACCGCTGCGCTCATCGCGGCGCCCTGATCGCGCTCGACGACGGAGGGACCGCCAGGCACTTCCAGTGTGTCTATCACGCGTGGAGCTATGACCTCCAGGGCAATCTCATCGGTGTCGCCTTCGAGAAGGGCTCCCATGGCCGGGGCGGAATGCCCGAGTCCTTCTGCAAAGCGGAACACGGGCCCCGCAAGCTGCGGACCGCGGTGCTGTGCGGCCTCGTCTTCGCCAGCCTCTCCGCCGACGCGCCGTCCCTTGGCGAATACCTGGGGGCCGAGGTCCAGGGTCGCATCGCGCGGGTGCTGCGCAAGCCCGTGCAGGTCCTCGGCCGCTTCACGCAGGCACTGCCCAACAACTGGAAGCTCTACGTCGAGAACGTGAAAGACACCTATCACGCCAGCCTGCTGCACGCGTTCTTCGGCACGTTCCGCATCACGCGGCTCACGCAGGGCGGCGGCGTGCTCGTCAGCCCGGACGGCGGCCACCACGCCAGCTACACGATCGACCGGCCCGACGACTCGCTCAGCACGGCGTATCGCGAGCAGGGGCTCCGATCGGAGAACCAGCGCTACCGGCTCGCCGATCCCAACCTGGTGGACAGCGTCGACGAGTTCGGTGACGGGATCCAGCTGCAGATCCTCACGGTCTTCCCGAGCTTCGTGCTGCAGCAGATCCTGAACTGTCTCGCCGTGCGGCAGGTCGTGCCGAAGGGGCCGCGCGCAATGGAGCTGCACTGGACGTACCTCGGCTTCGCCGACGACACGCCCGAGATGCGCCGCCGCCGGCTGAGGCAGGCCAACCTGGTCGGCCCCGCGGGCTACGTGTCCATGGAAGACGGCTGCGTCGGCGGCTTCGTCCAGCGGGGCGCGGCGGCCGCGAGCGCGGAGGTGTCGATCGTCAACATGGGCGGCGACGGCGCGGAGTCGCAGGAGACGCGCGCTACGGAGGCCTCGGTGCGGGGATTCTGGAAGGCCTACCGCCGGTACATGGGGCAGTGAAAATGACCTGGGCGCAGCAGTCGGCCGCGGATCTCGTCTCGCTCGTCTCGACGCTGAGCGCCGAGTACGCGCGTGCCATCGACGATGACCGGCTGGAGGACTGGCCCGAGTTCTTCGCCGACCCCTGCGTCTACAAGATCACCTCCGCCGACAACTACCGGCGGGGCCTGGAGGCCGGCCTCGTCTACGCCGACTCGAAGGGCATGCTGCGCGATCGCGTCACGGCGCTCCGCGAGGCGAACATCTACGAGAGGCAGGCCTATCGGCACCTCGTGGGCCTGCCGGCCATCCTCGGCGAGATGGATGGCGTGCTGCGCGCCGAGACCCCGTTTCTCGTGGTGCGGATCATGCGCGACGGCACGATGGATCTCTTTGCCACGGGCCGTTACCTCGATGCCATCCTGCAGGCCGGCGGGGCGTTGCGCTTCCGGGAGCGCATCGTGGTGTGTGACAGCCATCGCGTCGATACGCTGCTCGCGATCCCCCTCTAGCGGGACTCTGGCGAGTTCTGCCGAAAGCTCGCTGCCCGACCTTAGAGTGCCGGACGGGAGATTCTCATGCGCAGCATGTGGGCACTGCTGAACGCCACCTTCAGTGACTGGTACGAGGACCGGGCGCAGCGCCTGGGCGCCGCGCTCGCGTACTACACGATCTTCGCTCTGGCCCCGGGCCTCGTCATCGTGATCGCGATGGCGGGACTCCTGATCGGTCCCGGCGCGGAGAGCCAGATCATCGAGCAAATTCGAGATCTGATCGGCAATCAGGGCGCGACGGCGATCGAGGCGACGATTCGAAGCGCCCGCACCGCGACCCTGGGGGCGACGGGGACCGCTCTCGCGCTCGTTCCGTTGGTCTTTGGCCTGTGGGGCGTCTTCGGCGAGCTCCAGGACGCGCTCAACACGATCTGGGGAGTGACGCCCAAACCCGGCCGCAAAGTTATCGACATCGTGAAGGAGCGATTCTGGTCCTTCGCGATGGTGGTCGGCATCGGGTTCTTGCTGCTCGTGTCTCTGGCCCTGAGCGCCTGGCTCGCCGCCGTCAGCACCTACATTGGCCATCTCCTGCCCGCGCCGGCGGCCGCGCTCGAGGCGCTCAACTTCGTCATCTCCTTCGTCGTGATCACCGGTTCCTTCGCGCTGATCTTCAAGCTGCTGCCTGATGTGAGGATCGCCTGGCGGGACGTCTGGCTCGGCGCCGCCGTCACCTCGCTGTTCTTCACCGCCGGCAAGTTTCTTATCGGTCTCTATCTCGGCAAGAGTGCCGTGGCCTCGGCATACGGGGCCGCCGGCTCCCTCGTCATCATCGTCGTGTGGGTGTACTACTCCGCACAGATCCTTCTCTTCGGGGCCGAGTTCACCAAGGTGTGGACGAAGCGGCGCGGCTCGGGGTTCGTGCGTGAGAAGACGGCAATCGCGGTGACGGCAGAGGCGCGCGCCGAGCAGGGCCTGGGTCCGCGGACGGATGCCTGAGCGAGGCTTCGCTATCGCCTGCGCTCGAGGTTCAGATCGATTCGCTTCAAGCGCCGGAGATCGGCCCCGAGCTTCGCCACCTCGCTCTTCAGCCGGGCGGATTCGGCCTCCCGCGCCACGAGCTCGGCCTGACGCGCCGCGAGCTCGGCGTCCCGTGCCGCGAGCTCGGCCTGACGCGCCGCGAGCTCGGCGTCCCGCACCGCGAGCTCGGCCTCCCGTGCCGCCAGCTCAGTCTCCCGCGCCGCGAGCTCGGCGAGAGCGGCCTGCCACGCCCGAGCCTCAGATTCCCACTCGCCCGGCGGGTACTCGCTGAGGAGCCGCTCAAAGGAGAGCCTGGCCGCCCCGTAGTCAGACAGCTCGCTCGAGGGATCCACGTGGAGCCGCGCGAGGCGGTACAGCGCCCTCGCGTGCACAGCGTCGCGTGGGGCTTCGGCGACGACCCGGCCACCAGTTGCGCCGCCTCGGATCGGCTGTCCGCCGTGTCGCGGAACCAGCCGGCCGGAGCGCACCCGGCGCAGAGGGCTCCGAGCGCCAGGACGGCGACAAGCCGGCTCATGGCGCTGGTGCTGTCTTCGGGAGCCGAACGGTGAAGCATGTGCCCTTCCCCTCTTCGCTCTCGACGCCAACGGAACCGCCATGGGCGGCGACGAGCTCTTTGACGATGGCCAGGCCGAGTCCGGAGCCCTTTCGGCCTCGATGCGCCTGCTGGTACGGCTCGAAGACGCGGCTGACGTCCGCGGGCGGGATTCCGGGGCCCGTGTCCCGCACCGTCAGCTCGACGTGCGTCGCCGCGTCGGTCACCCCCACGCGAACCGACCCTCCGTGCGGCGTGAACTTGACCGCGTTCCCGATCAGATTCAGCACCACCTTGGTCAGCGCCTCGTCGTCGGCTGCCAGCACGAAATCGGTGCCGGTCGGGATGTGCTCCAGAAGCAGGTTCTTCTGCTCCGCCTGGGGCCCGAGCACGTCCAGCACGCGGGCGACGATCTTGTCGAGACCTACGGATCGTCGCTCAAGCGGGAACACGCCCGACCGGAGCCGGTTGAAGTCTAGGATCCGATTGACCAGGCTCAGCAACCGATCGACGCTGCCATCGATCGTCGCGACCCACTGGCGCTCCTTCGGGTCGAGAGTGTCCCGCGATCGGGCCAGAAGGAGCTGCGCCGCCGCCCGGATGGCCGTGAGCGGATTCCGAAGCTCATGCGTGATCTGGGAGAAGAACTGCTGCTTGAGGGTTTCGACGTCGCGCAGCTGCTCGGCCATGCGGTTGAAGGAGTGCGTCAGCTCCCCGATCTCGTCCCGCGTCTCGATCGGCAGCGGCTCCCTGAAGCTCCCGTCCGCCACGCGCCCCGTCGCCGCGGAGAGCTGGCGAACTGACCGCGTGACGTGGAAGGCGACGAAGCCCGTCGCGCCGAGCGCGGCCAGCAGGCTCACGCTCAAGATCACCAGCACCGTGGCCCATGTGCGGCTCTCGAGCGATCGGATGGCTGCTTGTGCCCGGTCGACTTCTGCCGAGGTCGCCTCCGTCAGCCGTGCCAAGGCTTGATCGAGTCGGTCTGCGGCTCCCCGCGCGGGCCCGTCGAAGAGACGGAGAGCCCGCGTCGTCTCGCCCCGCATGATGAGCTCGCGCTCTTTGCTGAGCTGTTGCCGGAAGGTCGCCAGGGCGGCGACCGCCTCACGGTAGATCTTCTGTTCCGCAGTCGATCGGAGCAGGGGGTCCAATCGCTCCAGATCCGTCGCGATCCGATCCACGCGCTCTCTCGAGAGATCGCCGTACGCCGTGTCCCGTAATACGAGGAAGCGGGCCTCGAGCCGGAGCATGCGGGGGACGGCCTCCTGGAGGGAGGCTTCGAGCTGGAGGGCGGGCAGGAAGCGGCTGGTGATGTCGCGATGCGTTTGAACCAGGTGGTCCACCGCAAGGAGGCTCCAGCCGGCGATGCCGACCAGCGCCAGAATGACGAGCGCCGAGGCTGCGAAAATCTTGGACGCCAGCCGCATGTCGACCCTCGCGATTTCTGGGCTGCCCAGGTGCCCCCGCACCAGCGTGATGCTCTCCATGGTGCGAAGCGCTGCGCGGCCTTGCTCGTGCCGAGACTATACCACTCCGAGTCTCGGCGAGCGTCCGGGAGTCACGCATCGCCTCGCCGCCTGCTGGGGTCGTCGTGCTCGGCGATGATGCTACACTTCGGGCCGGCGATCCGCTGCCGTCCCCGGATGCGGTCACCTGGGCGCCGGCGAGCTCGAGCAGAACGATGGCTGCGTCCCGATGCCAGGGAGGAGATTCGATGGCTGACCCGGAGGAGCTGACCATGGAGGAGCTGCGCGAGCGCATTCGCGCGGCCGGCGTCACCATAGCGGAGAACAGGCTCGCCATGATGCGGAAGCTCTTGGGCGATGCGCTCGTGGCGGTGCGCGCGATGGATCCGCGCGCCAACAAGACGCTGGAGCCGGCGGTGAGATTCGTGCCCACCCGCGGGAGCCGCGATGAGTGACGAGATCGCCTACGCCACCATTCGGGAGCTCGGCGCCCGCTACCGGAAGCGGGAGCTCTCGCCCGCGGGCGATGAGGCTGAGGCCGCTGGTAGGGAAGAGGACGGCGATGTCGACGCCCTCCATCTCCATCGCCATCACCTGCGCCTGGGCGTCGTAGCTGCGCTTGATGGCGAAGTCCAGGCGGCCCGTGTCGGCAAGTCGTGAACCGGAGAGCGGTTGCGTGCTCTGGGTGACGCCGGGCCGGCTCCGCTTCCGGTACTGCTGCATCTCGACGTCCGAGGTCGTGGGCAGGCCGTCGATGACGATGATGCCCCGGCGCGGAGGGCCATCGGTCCCGGTCGGAAGAGTCACACGGCTCTTGAACGCGGGGTCCAGGTACTTCTGGAAGAGATCGGGCGGCTCCATGATGTGCATGTCGCAGTCGACGAACCTGAGCCCATCTTTCATGACGCCCTCCTGGAGCGAGTGTGGGTGCGCTCCCGTCCAGCCCAGCACCGGCGACCGGCGCGTTCCAGGGGATTCTACTCGCGAGGCCGGTCGTCTGGCTATGGTCCCCGATGCTCGTGCGCGTCGGGCGGCGCGCAGCGCGTCAACCCAGGGCCGGCGCGAGGATAGCTTTTGACAGACCCCGTAACTCCGCCTAGACTCCTGCCTAGCCTCGAGCCCAACCGCACCGCAAGGAGGGCGTCATGCGTGACACGCTCATCTCCGGCGACAACCACATCGACCTGACCTACTGCCCTCCTGATCTCTGGTCCTCGCAGGCGCCGGCCAAGTGGAAGCTCCTCGTCCCTCGCGTAGAGGAACTGGAGGACGGCCTCCACTGGTTCGTGGAAGCGCAGGACAAGGGGATGTGGAACGGGGTGGGGCCGGGGTTCTTGAAATACCAGCAGGGAGTCTTCGCGCACATCGACGAGATGAAGGCCCTCGGCTTCGAGTGGGACAGCAACCGGGGCTCGCGGCCGAGGCCGACCACACCCGAGCTGCGGCTCGCCGACCTCGACCGGGACGGGCTCGACGCGGAGATCGTCTACGGCTGCCTGATGATCAACGACCTGATCGTGGTCGGGGAGCAGCGCGCCTGGGCGAACCAGATCTACAACGACTGGGCGGCCGACTTCGCCAAGCGGTCAGACCCCAACCGGATCTTCCCGCTGGCCATCATCCCCAATAACGATCCCCTCGTGGCGGCCGCCGAGGTGCGCCGCTCGGCGGGCATGGGGCTCAAGGGCGGGGATCTGGCCTTCAAGCGGATGAGCCTGCCGCTCTACCATCACGACTGGTACCCGCTGTGGGAGGCCGCGGCCGAGTGCCGATTTCCCATCTCGTTCCACTCCACCGGCTTCAAGGGGCTGCGCGCCCCGGACAGCCCGGAGATGGAAAAGGAGTACACGACCCAGTGGCGGCTCGTGCGGTCGGCCCTCTTTCAGCTCGATACCATGGAGGTGTTCGTCTCGCTGATCGCCTCCGGCGCCTGTGAGCGGTACCCAGATTTCAAGTTCGTTCTGGGCGAGTCGGGGGTGACGTGGCTGCCCTACGTCTTCGACCGCCTGGATACCGAGTACGAGGACCGGGGCCGGGCGCTCGGCTTCTCCATGAAACCCAGCGATTACTTCCGGCGGCAGGGCTATACGACCTACCAGCAGGATCAATACATGGAGCCGATCATCCCGCTCGTGGGCGAGGACAATATCATCTGGGGGGCCGACTATCCGCACCCCGACTGCGTGTGGCCCGAGTCCCGGCGGCACATCGAGGCCAATCTGGGCATGCTGCCCGAGCGCGTGCGCCGGAAGATCACCTCCGAGAACGTGATCAAGCTCTACAACCTCCGCTGAGGCCCGATGTCCTTCGCGCTCTCATGGAGGGGCAGCGGCGGCCGATCTCGAGAAGCTGCTCGCCGTCGATCGCGCCATGGTCGAGAAGGGCAGGCGCAGGGATGAGGCTGCGAGGCACGGAGACCCCGCCGGCATGAAGCGCTCCCGGTGCCAGACTGACAACCCTGCGAGCCGGGAAGGCCAATGAATCCCCTGCATCCGACCGACCGGTACCTGGTGGTCAACGGTTTGCGGCTCCGCCTCCTCGACTGGGGCGGGGAAGGCCGCACGCCGCTCTTGCTCCTGCACGGCTTCACGGGGCACGCGCATGCGTGGGACACGCTCAGTATCGCGCTGCAGCCCCATTTCCACGTGTATGCTCTCGACCAGCGCGGGCACGGGGGGAGCGATCCGGCCGAGGTCTATCATGCCGTCGCGGCCTTCGACGACATCAGCGGCGTGGTCGACCAGCTCGCCCTCAGACCGCTGGTGCTGGTCGGCCTCTCGATGGGAGGCCGCAACGCGATGTACTTCACGTCCAAGCGGCCCGAGGCCGTGGAGAAGCTGGTCATCTTGGATATCGGCCCGGAGATCAGCCGCCGCACGACCGAGGCTCCGCCCGGGCCTCCGGAGCCCGAGTTCTGGGAGAGCAGCGAGCAGGCGGCCCAGCATCTCTACCGCGCCAATCCCTACCCGGGCATCCACTACTACCGCTGGGTGGTGTCGACGAGCCTCACGGAGCGTCCCGACGGCCGCCTCGTGTGGGCCTGGCATCCGAGCATCAAGCAGCAGCGATCGCCGGCGGACATTGATTGGTGGAGCGTCCTGCGGGCGATCACGCCACCGACCCTGGTGCTCCGCGGAGCGGAGAGCACGATCCTGGATCGCGATATGGCGGAACGGATGGCTCAGGAGCTTCCGCAGGGCCGCTTCGTCGAGATCCCGCGCGCGGTACACACGCTGCACGAGGACAACCCCGATGCGGTGCTGGCCGCCCTGAGGGATTTTCTCGGCTTTTGATGGTCCGCGGCGGCCACGGCTCGTCGCCGAGAAGGGAAGCCTGTGACCGCTGTGCATCGCAGGACTAAGCTCGCGGCACGTGAGGGGGAGATGATCGAGCTCGGGTCATGAACGTCGAGTCGGCTGTCAACCTGATCTGGGAGTCCGCCCGCCGCGGCGCCTACGGTCCCGCGGAGCTCAAGGGCAAGCTCTCGCGGGGCGATGCCTATCAGATCCAGCTCGGCCTCCTGGCCCGGCATGTCGCCGCCGGCGACACGCACGCCGGCTGGAAGGTCGGCCTCACGGCGAAGGCGATGCAGATCCAGCAGGGCGTGCATGAGCCGGTGTTCGGCTTTCTCCTTGGCAGCGGACAACGACCGAGCGGGACCGTCTTCGCCTACGGCGAGCTGGTGCAGCCCGGCTTCGAGAACGAGCTCTGTCTGACGCTCGGCACCAGCTTGCTGGGGCCGGGGGTGACAGCGGACGAGGCCCTCGCGGCCATCTCGTCGGTGGCGCCGGCGCTCGAGATCATCGAGCGCCGGGGGGATTTCGCGGGTGATCTCAACCTCGCCCTCGCGGATAACGCACAGCAGAAGGCGTTCGTGACGGGACAGGCGACGGCCCTTCGGCGCGGCAGCGACCTCCGGGACGCGACGGTCGATGTCGTCGTGAATGGACAGCACAGCGAGCGCGCGCCGGCTACGGAGGTCATGGGAACCCCGGCGGCTTCCGTCGCCTGGCTCGCCAACGCGCTGGAGGGCTTCGGGTTGCGCCTGGAGGCGGGCATGCAGGTGATGTCGGGCTCCTTCACGCGCCAGTATGTTGTGAACCGAGGCGACCGGATCGAGGCGCGATTCGTGCCGTTCGGAACCGTATCGGTCGGCTTCCGCTAAGAGCCGTGGCGATCCGCACACAGGATCGGAGGGCGTGATGAAGATCGGCGTCGTCTTCCCGCAGGTCGAGATCGGGCAGGACCCTGCCGCGATCCGTGACTACGCGCAGGCCGTGGAGGCGATGGGTTACACGCATGTCCTCGTGTTCGACCACGTGCTGGGCGCGAACCCCGAACGGCCCGGCGGCTGGAAGGGCCCCTACACCTACCGGCACGCGTTCCACGAGCCCTTCGTGCTCTTCGGGTTTCTGGCCGCTGCCACCCGCCACGTGGAGCTGGTCACGGGCATCTTGATCCTCCCGCAGCGGCAGACCGCGCTGGTGGCGAAGCAGGCGGCCGCGGTGGACGTGCTCTCCGGCGGCCGCCTTCGTCTGGGCGTGGGGGTCGGGTGGAATCCAGTCGAGTTCGAGGCCCTCGGCGAGAACTTCAAGAATCGCGGGAAGCGCATCGAGGAGCAGATCGACGTCCTGCGCGCGCTCTGGACCAAGGAGCTGGTGACCGTCCAGGGGCAGTGGCACCGGATCACCGACGCCGGCATCAATCCCTTGCCGGTTCGGCGGCCGATCCCCATCTGGATGGGTGGCGAGAGCGAAGTCGTCGTTCGCCGCGCGGCACGGCTAGCGGATGGGTGGATGCCGCACTTCCGCCCCGGTCCGGACGCGCAAGCCATCGTGGACGGACTGCACGGCGACATCAAGAAGGCGGGGCGCGATCCTGCCGCATTCGGGGTCGAGGGGCGTATGACGCTCGCACAGGTGCCGCCGGAGCAGCGAGCCAAGGAGCTGTCGGCGTGGCGCTCGATGCGTGGCATCACGCATCTGTGCGTCCACACGGTCGGCCTGGGCCTCAAGACGTCCGGTGAGCACGTGAAGGCCCTGGAGCAGTTCAAGAAGGACGTGCTGGATTAGGGATCCGCCCCGGTCCGGGGAGGAGACGACCATGCGCAGGGGATTGATGGCCTGGCTGACTGTCGGTGTGGTAGGGCTCAGCGTTCTATCGGTGATGGCGGCGGACAAGGCCGAGCAGGACCTGCGGAGCCTTGTTCCGAAGATCGTACAGGCCTGGGAGAGCATGGACATCGGCAAGGTCGACTCATATTACGCCGCCGATCCCGACCTGGCCTTCTTCGATATCGCGCCCCTCACGTATGCCAACTGGGCCGAGTATCGAACCGGCGTGCAGAAGCTCTTTTTCGAGCCCAATCGCAGCCTGGCGTTCAAGGTGAACGATGACCTACGGATCCACCGCCGCGGTCGCCTGGCCTGGGCGACATTCACCTTCGGCGCGGACGTGGTCAGCAAGCAAGGCGCGAGCTCGCACCTGGACGGGCGCTGGACGCTTATCCTCGAGCAGCGCAGGGCGGGCTGGGTGGTGGTCCACGAGCACGTATCTGTGCCGCTCGCCGGCTCGTAGGAGGTGGAGCAGCGAGTTCCATCTATAATGGCTCGCTGTGCGAGCGATCTGCTCATGGTGTCAGGCTGAAGGGGCGCCCTGTGACCTAGGGGAGCGCGAGCCGTTCGACGACCCCACCGAGACCCACGGCCTCTGCGAGCGTCACCGGGCGCTGCTCTTGGCGGAGCTACCTTCTCGATCGTTCTCCACGGTGCGGCTCCTGATCGTGGTCGAGCGGCGAAGCCAGGATCTCTACGAGTACCTCAGACACGACCTGACCGGCGTCAGGGGAGTCGAAGTCATCGTGGATCGCCGGCACGGCGAGCGTCGCCGAGGGCGCCACTCGGTGCTGCGAGAGCGTCGGCGGGCCGACCGGCGTCAGGAACGGGGTGTCATCCATTCCATGGGATGCCGGTTCGTCCGGCTGGGGCGCGCATCCTGACAATCAGTATCCGCCGCCTCCACCCGCGGAGCGGTCACACACGGCCAGGGGAGGGCGCCACACTCCGCCCTGCTGGGTGCAGCTGTCCGCTGCGCTGAGCGTGCCGGTGGTCGTCTGCGCACAGGCGGTCACCAGCGCGACAATTCCGATGAGTCCGGCGGCGATTCTCAGCATGGCCTGGCACCTCCGTCCTGGGAGCGGCCTCCACGAGCACCTCCAAAACCGGGCGGTCTGCACTTTCGTTCCCCAGCGTACCCAAGGAAGATGCCCATGGAGAGGGCAGCCAGCCGTCTGGGTCGCCCGCTGCTTATGCAGCGAGGGAACCTGCGAGGACGTAAAGCTCGGACTCTTCATGTTTCCGGGGCTGGCACCTCCGTTGCACACGTCTCCTCAGGCAATAGGGGTGTGTGGCCATGGTCGACTGGTGGTCCGAGACCGAAGAAGCCATCCTCAATTGTCTTCGGGAGGCTGGGGCGCTGAGTCCCAAGGATCTTGCGCATCGCGTCGCCATCTCTGATGGCGAGGCGATCGTGTTCTTGTGCATGCTCGCGAAGGAAGAGAAGGTGGCCATCCGTCTCGTGGAGTGCGTCGAGCCTGTCCGGCGAACGCCAAGACGACGGGCGACGGCTCCGGTCATGAGCGGCCGGACGTCGGGGAGCGACTGACCCGTGGTGCGCCGGCTCGCCTTGATCGCCCATGATCACAAGAAGGTCGACCTGATCGCGTGGGCGACGTTCAATCGGGACACGCTGGCCCAATTCGAATTGATGGCCACGCGGCACTCCGCTCGGCTCATCCGCGACAAGGTGGGGCTCGATGTCGAAGAGCTCCTCAGCGGGCCCGAGGGAGGGGACGCGCAGATCGCCGCGCGCGTCGCCACGGGAGCCGTCGACGTCGTGTTCTTCTTCGTGGACCCGCTCTCGGCGCAGCCGCATGATCCCGATATCCGGGCGCTGCTTCGGGTGTGCAACGTGCACAACGTGCCGCTGGCGACGAATCTCGGGACCGCGGATCTGATCATCGCAGCGCTCAGGCCCGCCGTGGAGCGCGACGGCCGCTGATCCCTTCAACTCCATCCGAGGGCTTCAGTAGTCGTCGATAGTCTGCTGATGATCGCCTTGGCTTGGAGCTCTCGCGTCACGTCGCGGCAGCCTGACCGGCTGGAAGACGGCGGGACGCCCCTTGCAGCTCTCTTCCGGATGACCGAGACGGGGTGTTGCAGCGCGGAGTACGATGGACACTAGACACAAGGAGCGAGCTGTCGCTCCATCTCACTGAAAGGGCGTCACGCGATGAAGAACATCGAGATGACGGTGGAAGGGAATATCCTGACGATCAGGGTCGACCTGACCAAGGAGTTTGGCCCGTCCTCGTCCGGAAAGACGATCATCATTGCCTCGACCGAGGGGAATATCGCCGTGCCTGAGCGGGAAGAGAAGGTCGGGCTGAATGTCTATCGGAAAAAGTGACGGCCCCGTCAAGGCCGCGGTCAGCGAGGGTTCAGTATCCGGTGCACCAGCTGCAGCAGCTCCACGAGGGTAAAAGGTTTCCGCAACACCGGCAGCCCCGTCGTCTTCAAGAAGTGATGCAGCTCGGATGACCCCGCGCTGCCCGTCAGGAAGATGATGTTCTCCAGCGGGCGGCCCTGCCGCTGCGTCAGCGCGTGGTAGAGGCCGACGCCGTCCAGGTTCGGCATGTGCAGATCACTCAAGATGAGGTCGTAGCGCTGGTGCTCGAGCCGCTCGAGCGCCGCCACGCCGTCCGTCACGCTGTCCAGCTGATAGCCTTCGCCGGTCAGCGCGTCCACGATGAGCTGAGTGACCAGGGGATCGTCGTCGACGACCAGGATGCGGGCTCGGAATGCGGAGCCTGGGGAAATGGTCTGGTCGGTGGGCATAGGGCGTTATCTCTTTGCCCTGAGAGGAGCAAGGAGAGGGCCATTTCATTGGCCCTTTGGAATCGGATACTTATCGTGGGTGGGAAGCTTCGAGCCCCCGAAATTGTCAGGGGACCCGCAGAAACGGAGACAAAAAATACGAGGCGGCCCGACGGCCGTCTCATTAGGCGCTTCGGAGACAGGCTCCTATTTCACGCCCCGGCGCGCTTCTTCCAGCCAAGCCCGGCCAGTCCTGCCAGCCCCGCGCCCAGCAGCAGGAGACTCGCGGGCTCGGGCACGGCCTTCGGCGCGGCAATGCAGCTCAGTGTGCATTGGCCGCTCAGGGTGGTCTCTGCTTCGGTTCCGAATGAGAACGTCACGCTGGTGGGAAAGATGTCGGAGGTAAAGCCGCTCAGCGTGAACGTGACGGTCCCGGCGAGAAACGGGCTGTGCGTGCCGAAGGTCCCGGGACCCCCCGATCCCGTGATCGAGGAATTGGCCTGGGTGTAATGAGACAAGTCCCCGGTGTCGGGGCCACCGATGATCGTATGGACGGGCGCAGCGCCCCCGCCTCCGACGCACGCGACATCGCACAGTCTCAATCCGCCGGCAAAGTTGTTCTGGAGCACCCAACCAGTCGGGACGCTGGCACCGTCCGAAAACGTCTTGTCCCCAAAGACGGTCCGCTCTGTCCCTGAGCTCGAGGAGAGCGTCCCAACTGTCCGGCCGTCGCTCAACGTGAACGCGAGGCCGCTCAATCCCTGGCCGGCGTCTTTTGGATCGTTCAGGAGATTCGTCAAGCCGATCGTCAGAACCCCGGCGGTCGTCGAGAGGTCGGCCCGGGCCGAAACCGGATCGCCCGCCGCATCGACGCTCCCGCTCGGGGTCGAGAAGCTGAGAATCAGCGCGCTGGCATTCGATGCGAGGAGCGCACTTACAAGCAGCGCCAGCAGAAGAATCCGCGTCAACACCAAGATTCGCATGCTCTTCGACTCCACCTCCGTTACGCCGTGAACGAAACGTTTACAACTGCGCGCACTCGAACTCTCTCCACGCAGGCATATAGCAAAGGAAGGACCAGGATCGAGATGTCCGCCAAGTCAGAGAGTTATGAAGGATCGCCTATGGACGGAAAGCCGGACAGTAAAGTCGCCCGACAGGCGAACCTCCAGCGAGAAAGGGCCACCTCCAAAGAACGTAGCGCTGGTCACCGCCGCGCGGTGAGCCGCGGCGAGGGCTGGCCCACGTGGATGTGGGCGCCCGAGGCCGAACCGGGGATGGCCCCCCATGCGGCGATGAACGGGATACCGGCCGCTCGCAGGTAGCCCATCAGCGCCCGCCCCTCCGGCCCGTCGGGATGCAGCGCCACGTCAAGCGCATTGCGATGATCGAATCCCATCCGGTCGTGGAGTGGCGTCTGGCCGAATGCGCTGACAGGCAACGCCCGGCCGAATCGCGCGATGAAGAACTGCTGCAGCCTGGGCGCGTCCTGCGCCAGGGACCAGACCGCTGTGCCGTTGAATCGGATCAGCCCCGCTGTCTCCTCATACGCCCCTCGCTTGAGCGGCGGGAGGTCGCCCGCCGCCATTCGCGCTTCCGTTGTCATGCGATCCGCCTCCGCCATGTAGCGGCGGGTGTCGTCCACGTCCTTCTGGGCAGCAGCCAACGCCCGGCGCCCTTCTTGAACTTCGCGCGCCGACAGCGCGCCCCGCTCATAGAGATCCTGGCGGGCTCCGTCCAGCTCGGTTTGCCGCTGCAGCTCGCGCTCGTAGAAGGCGAGCACGGGCTCCAGCGTGGCCCGGTACTTCGCCATGGCCGTGGCCACCTCGGCGGCCCGCTTCTCGAGCTGGCTGGCGGGTCGGACCGGGGCTGCCCCGGACCTGGGAGAAGGTCGAGCGGTCTGGGCCAGGGAATCGGGGGCATCCACGAGCACGAGGGCCGTGATGGCCAGGAACAGGGCGAGGCTTCGGAGACGGCGCGGTCTCAGCATTCTGGATGCCGTCTCCGAGAGGCCTGCGCCGCATGCCTGATCAACGGCCCATCACGGCGCCTTCCAAGCAGCCTTGCCTTCCTTGTCCTGCACGACCGCGATAGCATTGCCGTCATCCGCTATCGCGCCCATCAACGCTCGCATCTGGCCAGCCCGGTCGTAGACGGCAAATCCTCCAGAGCCCTGGGCCAATGCCTCAAGCACGACGCGGGGAGAGCGGGGCGGGCCCGTGGCGTCGACGGGAGACAGATAGACTCCAACGGCCTCCTGGCTGAGCACGAAGAGACCCTTGATCTTCCCCGTGGCGTCGGCGAGGCTCAAGTGCGCTCCCTGTCCCCTCGTTCCTGAGGCCACGAGGCTCGCTCGCCCGGACTCCTGGTAGAGGTTCAGGCTCGCGCCGGCGGCGTAGTTGCCCAGCCTCGCCCGGATGTTTCCATTTGCATCCTTCACGATGAATTCCTGTGCTTCGATAGTTTGCAGGGCGGGTCGTGCCTGGCCCATCAACAGGACGGCTGCGAGTCCTACCAGCACACAGGCTGCCAATGCCTTGAGGCGGCGATTGCTCCGCTCGAGCCGTTCGAGCCGCTGCATCAGGATCGGGATTATCGACGCATCCATCGAGGTTTCCTCCTCCGTCGGGAACCGGTCGGGCTGCCCTCTGGGCTGGAACGGATCGCAGGGTTCGCGGAGCGTAGCACCCGGATCCAACGGCGGTCAAGGCGACCAGACGCCTGTCGGCGCCAACGTGCCTCAATTGACACGCGATGGTGACTATGCCATCATCACGCCCCTTTGAGGGAAGCTATGGCTGTGGATAAGTCCAGGCCCCTGCATCGACTCGATCGGCGATTCCGCTGGAGCGCCGATTCCCCGTCTTGCTGTCCAATCATCCAGAAAATGCTCGTGCGAGGGTTCGACCCTCGAGAGGAGGATGCCGCATGAAGAGAATCATCGTGCAGGGTTCGCTGACGCTCGCGCTGCTGCTCGTCGGGACGAGCATCGGCCTGGCGGCCGAGAAGATGGGCTTGGTCACCGGAGGCGAAAAGGGCACCTACTACCAGTTCGGTCTCGATCTTCAGAAGCTCGCCAAGCAGGCCGACATCACCCTGGCCGTGTATCCCTCGAAAGGGTCGATCGAGAACGTCTTCGCGGTCTATCAGCGGCCTGGCGTCCAGCTCGGCATCGTGCAGTCCGACGTCCTGGCCTTCATCTCGCGTCTGCAGACGGATCCCAACCTGGTCAAGATCGCGAAGAAGACGCGCATGGTGTTCCCGCTCTACAACGAGGAAGTGCACGTGCTCGGACGTCGCGGGATCGCGGACTTCGAGGATCTCGCAGGGAAGCGCGTGGCCATCGGCCGGGATGGCAGCGGCACGTTCCTGACGGCGCGCGTGCTCCTGCAGCTGTCCGACGTGAAGCCTGCCGCGATGGTCCCCATCGACACGGACGAGGCCCTGGCCGAGCTCAAGGCCGGGCGCATCGATGCGATGTTCTACGTGGCCGGCTACCCGGTGAAGCTCTTCAAGGAGGGAGTGACCGAGGCCGACCAGCTCGCGCTCGTGCCGATCACCAGCAAGAGCATCCTCGAGCTGTACCCTGCGTCGGAGATCCCCGCCAACATCTACACGTGGCAGACGACGAAGGTCACCACGGTGGCAGCCAAGGCCGTGCTCGTCTCCTTCGACTATCGCTTCAGGGACTGCGATGCCGTCGGTAAGTTCGCCCAGCTCATGGCGCGGCGCCTCGACTGGCTCGTACAGAATGGGCACCCCAAGTGGAAGTCGGTCGATCTCAACTACCAGCTCAAGGGATGGGAACAGTACAGCTGCGTGAAGAAGTACCTGGGGCTTTCCACCACGGCCACCCAGGCCCCGCCGCCCGCCGACGAGAATCCCGTCATGCGCGCGATCAGGGCGATCCTCGACCAGCAGCAGTAAGGAGGAGATCGCGGAGAGGGCAGCTTCGCCGCCGGGCGGAGCGCCCCTGCCGACACCGCTCGGAGGCTAGTAGAGTCCTCCCCGGGGATGGTGATCCACGCCCCGGTACGCCTCGATGAACCGGACCACGCGCTTCTCGTCGAGCTGGTCGAGCTTGTCGATGCGCGTCCAGGCCGTAAGGGCGATCTTCGCATCCATTCCGGAGTATGGGGCCAGAATGACCTGCGTCCCGTAGCGGAGGACGATGCTCTTGAGGCCTGCCACCAGATCGGGGCACGCCTCCGGGCAGTTGTACTGCACCAGGACTCCGCCCTCTTCCAGGTTGTGCACCTGCAGCTCCTTCGCGATTGGAGCTGCGTGAACTCCCCAGGGCGCGATGTAGGGCATGTGCGGGCCGGAGGTCGGCGGATCGGAATTGTACGGCACGTGCTTCTCGTCGGGCGCCCCGAGGTGGGCGTTCCCGAGGCTCGCGACCCACTGTCCGGGCCGGGCGCCGGCCCAGAGGTAGACGCCCCAGAAGACGACGAGGAGCGCCGCCGCGGACGCTGCCCACCGGAGCCGCCGCTTGGTGCGCTTGCGGAGCTGGGGCCGGGGCTCTTTCGCCTTCACCTTGCTCTTGGGCATCGTCCTCAAGGTATCCGCGTCGCTTAGCGCCCCTCCCCTGACTTTCCGGCGGGCGTGCGCGGTCGAAGCATTAGGCCACATCATCCAGCCGGCGGTCAACGTGCCCTGGGGAAGGCTGCCGGCCCTCCATGGGGACAGGCTCTCCTCCACACGCAGGTTCTGCGTGGGAAAAAAGATCTAGCCGCTGTCGAAAGAGGCAGCGGTCTCGAAGGGGCCTCCATGACCGAAGGTGCGTGACGGGCTGCGCGAGCCCGCCGCCAGCGGCCCGGGCGCATCCGAGGCCTCGACAAATCAAAGGGATCGCCGTCAACGGTCCAGCGGTGGTTCGGCGACACGCCGGCCGACGTGTATAGAAGATGGTCCGTGCCTCGGAAAATCTTACAGTTCATCGCCCCATTCAGTTGGTGCGTCGAGCAACTCCCGAAGAACAAAGAAGTCCGCACAGTGGCCTGAGGCTTGCTCGTGGTGCCGCGTGCGTGGCGACTGAAGGCTGCTTTGCCTTCTCGACCCACGATCTCTATGGCGAAAACGGGGACAACCTGGATTCGTTGCTTGGCACTGGCCGCGGGGCTCGATCCGCGTGCCGTGCGTGGGCGTTCGCCCCCGGGGGTCGGGGGTCGCGCCACTGGGATCGTGGTTCGGCGTCCTGGCCCACCGACTGCCCCAAGCGGTTGGAGCGTGAGGGCGTCGACACAGCGGAACACTAACCGACCAACCCATAAAGGATCCACAGAATGAAGAGATGGGTATCTCTCTTGACGATCGCGCTCTTCGTCGTCGCCATGGCGATGCCGATGGCCGCGGGGGCGGCAGGCGGCTGCAGCCCGAACATCAACGGCGCCAACAGGACGGTGAGTGGCACGAGCGGCGCCATCACCGTGGCGGCGGCTGCCAGCATCGCGACACCGATCGGGACGACCCAGACCACCGGCAACGGTGGTGCTTCGGGGACCGGCGGGGCCGGCACGGGCGGCAACAGCGGCAACGGTGGCAATGGTGCCATCGGGGGTGCCGGCGGCAACACGGGTAACACCGGGGCCGGCGGGGCTGGTGGGGCCGGCGGGGCGGGTGGCAGCGCGACCAACGGGAGCGCGACCAATGGCAGCGCGACCGCTGGTGCCGCGGGGACCGGTGGGGCGGGTGGTGGTGGCGGGACGGCCACCAACACGCAGAGCGGCGTCTTCGGTTCAGGGCAGAGCGGCAACGCTGGGCCGAGCACCGGGGGTGCCGGCGGCGCGGGCACGGGCGGTGCCACGACGGGCGGCAGCAATACCGCCATCACTCAGACCACTGCCGGCGCGACGGGTGGCGCCGGAACCGGCGTGGGTGGGGCGACTGGCAACGCTGCGGGTGGCGGTTCCAGCGCGGCTGGCGGCGCGAGCGGCAACGCTGCAGGCGGCAATAGCGGCAATACCACCAGCGGCAACGGTGGCGACGGCGGCAATGGCAACAGCGGCCCCGCGACGGGTGGGGCCGGTGGCGCGGGCACGGCCGGGAATAGCGGGAACGCGACCGGTGGCTTGACCGTCACCGCCGCGATCTCAGCAAATCTCGGAAACGGTGGGAACGGCACGAGCGGCGCGGCCACCAGCGGTAATGCTGCTGGCGGCAACTCGGGCGCCGCAACCGGTGGGAACAGCGGTAACAGTACCAACACTTCCACTGGCACTGGTGCCGGCGGTTCGGCTAGTGGCGGTAGCGCCGCTGCCAGCGGTAATGCGAACGGTGGCACTGGTGGGACTGCCAACGGTGGCAATGCGGGCGCTGGGACCGGTGGCGCGACTGGCGCCGGAACCGGTGGGGCGACGACTACCACAGGTAATGGCATTGCCGTGTCAGCCGCCTTGGCTGGCGGCGGTGACGGTGGCTCGAGCAGCAGCGCGGGCGGGTCATCGACCGGTGGTGCGGGCGGTGCCGGTGGTAGTGGCACTGGTGGCGCCGGCGGCGCTGGTGGAGTGAGTGATGCCAGCGGCAGTGGTGGCGCAGGTGGATCAGGCGGTGCCGGCGGCGCCGGTAACGGGGCGACGGGCGGGGCTGGTGCCCCCGGAGGCAACAACCTCGGTCTCTCTGGTTCCGCCGTGGGTGGCGTTGGTGCGCCAGGCACGGGCGCTGTTGGTGCTCCCGGCGGTAACGCCGGTAACGGTGGCGCGGGCGGTAATGCGGGTGCTGCCGGTAACGGAACAGGCGGTAACGCGGTCGCGGGTGCCGCGAGCAACACGAATACAGGTGGCGCCGGTGGCGCCGGCAGCAGCGGGGCCGGTGGTGCCGGTACTGGCGGTGCCGCGGGTGGTGGTAATGGTGGTGC
>WNGB01003414.1_pt1 | contig 34417 bp, 34 predicted proteins | sample 5400681 | NCBI WGS metagenome assembly WNGB01 (sample SAMN13153367, study PRJNA577476) | soil metagenome | isolation source: 115 cm soil or saprolite under grassland replicate 2 | place: USA:California | collected 2016-06-15
GGAAGACGTTTGGGGAGATGCCGCCCGAGGAGAAACGCAAGTACAGCCACCGGGCCGCCGCGGTGCGCGCGCTGCTAGAGTCGGGCGCGCTGCAGGAAATCGGGCGGTAGCTTAGCTCGGAAAAGCGCCTGGTTTGGGACCAGGAGACCGCGAGTTCAAATCTCGCCCGCCCGACCAATGACGCGACTGGGACGAATCGCTAAGCCAGGTTGGCCCAGGCCCGCCGGGAACACAAACTGTGCCGAAAATCGGCAAATCGCGGCATTAAACGGCCCAGATTGGCACAGTTTGTCGCGGCAGGCGCAGCCGTCTTAGCTCTTCGCCGGCTGTCTCATCGCCTCGTGGATCACGTGGCCGTCGTGCCACTCCGGCTCGCCTTCGAGATGCTCCAGCATGCGCCGGTACTCCTTGTCCATCTCCGGGCTGTCGGCATTCTTCTTGTAAGCCTCTTCGCTCTCGAAGACGACGCTGAGCCACAGCTCATTCGGGTCTTGGGTGCTGCGGAAGACCGTGTGGTAAACCCAGCCCGGCGGAGGGTCACCCTCGAAGGACCCCATCTCGTCCATGAGCTGCTTCTCGTGTCCGGGCTTGAGCCGGTACCTCGCGACAGTGCCAAACATCATCTGCATCTCACCTCCAGCCCGATCGTAGCGCGCTAGCTCTTGCCGAACAAATCCCGCAGTTCATCCTTCGCCGCCTCCAGCCGGTCGCGGCGTGCTCTCGGCAGGTTCTTGCCGGCACGGTTGATGTAGAAGGTCAGCATCGACATCGCGGAGCGATAGGGGTCACTCTTGCGGCGCGTGCTGTGCTCTGCAGATCGCTTCAACGACTGGGCGATCTCGCGCGGGCTCTCCTTCGTGAACACGCTCGGCTCGAGGTCGAGCGCGTTGCTCTTTTCGGTCACCTCGCGCGACCAGCGCTTCGATTTCGTCGCCAACTTTCACCTCCAGAGAGATAACGGTCGACTTTGGTTACATCGATCGCCCGGAGCGCTTCCTATTGAGGTGCCTGGGCGCCCGAACAAACGTGCCCTCGTAACTTGGAGGCGACGATGAGGAGCTTCCTCAGTCCGGTGTGCCTTGTCCTACTTCTCTTGCTGCCGTTAGGGGTGATGGCATGCAACCTGGTCCCGTTCGGCGGCAAGGCCACCCTGCCCCCGACGCTCTCCCTGCAGGACGAATCCGGCGGCGTCGTCGCCTTCCAGTCGGGCCAGCCGATCCCAACCTTCGACCGGCAGCCTCGCCTGCAGTCCGACCTCGACGGCTCATGGAGGTTCGAGGCGCAGGCCATTGACACCGGGTTGACCCTCACCGACCGAAACAGCTCGCTGAAAGAGCTCACCGCCGAGGTCGGTCCACGCGCCGGCGTTCTGTACGACGACTCGAGCTGGTCGAGCATCGACGTTCCAGGCACCTTCAATCCTCCACCGCACCGTGACACGACCGGCGGTTACTACCGGCGAAGCTTCTATGTGCCCACCGTCTGGAGCGGAAAGTACGCGCTCCTGAAATTCGGCGCCGTGCGTTACGTCGCCGATGTCTGGCTGAACGGCCATTACCTTGGCTACCACGAGGGAGGCGACACGCCGTTTGCACTGGACGCCACCGAAGCGCTGATCCCAGGCGGCTACAACAGCGTTCTCGTCCGGGTCGACAACCCGGAGTGGGGCACCCGCGACGACATCGTGCCGTGGGGCCTCGCCGACTGGTGGAACTACGGCGGGATCGTCGGCGACGTCTGGCTCGAGGCGCTGCCGCCGTTGAGCGTCGTCCGCGCCGACGTCACACCGCACCTCGACGGAGCCGACGTCTCGATCGTCATCCAGCATCGCGGCGAGGGCAGCACCGCCGGCGTGGTCGACGTGCGCCTGTGGCCGGCGCAGGTCAACGACCGCAACCGGATCAGTCCGGACGCCAGGACCCTCATTCCGCTGGACGCCGAGACATTGCTCGAGCATCAGATCGACATCGGCACGGTCAGCGGCGAGTCGGTGTTTCGGATCGGAGCGCCGTTCTCGATTCGACCGGCCGACCTGTGGAGTCCGCGCTTGCCCGCCCTCTACGTCCTCCAGGTCACCGTCCTCGAGGACGGTCAGCCGGTCGACGACCTCTACACCAGCTTCGGCCTCAGGCAGGTGCGGGTCGACAGCAACGCGCCTCGCCTCCTGCTCAACGGCCAACCGGTCGTTTTCAACGGCGTGGCCATGCACGAAGAGAAGCAACTCCCGGTCAAGGGTGGCAAGCCCGCGGGCGGACCCCTGACGTCACCCGAAGACATCGAGACGATCCTGCGGCGCGCGGTGGCAGTTCACGCCGACCTGGTGCGTGTCGACCACCACCCGCCCAACCAGATGCTGCCAGTCCTCGCCGACCGGCTTGGCGTCGCTTTGTGGGAGGAGATCCCTCTCTACCACTACACGCCGCAAACGTTCTCCATCGCGACCGACCGCGGCATCCCGCAACAGATGCTCGCCGAGATGGACCTGCGCGATTTCAACCGTCCGAGCGTGCTGTTCCACGGTTTCGCGAACGAGTCAACCGGCACCTCAGAGCGGCGGAGCGCGCTCGAAAAGCTCCACGCGCTAGACCGCAAGCTCGACGGCACCCGGCTGACCGGACAGGCCGCCTACGGAACCGAGCCGACCGACCGGACGAGCGCGAACCTTGACGTCGCCGGTTACACCGTCTACTACGGTGTCCTGTACGGGGGACGTCTCTCAGGAGCCGTGCTGCAGAAGGCGCTATCGGATGCGCACAGGACCTATCCGAAGAAGCCGATCATGGTGCTCGAATACGGCCACTGGGCCGACAACGCGGCGGACGAGGGGCAGCAAGCCCGAGTCTTCAACACCTATTACTCGCAGCTGGAACCCAACTTCGACACCGAACCAGGCGGCTTCATCGGAGCCGCCGTGTGGTGGACGCTCGACGATTACTGGACGCAGCGTCCGGGGCTCGAGGTCGAGACGTTCGGTCTGTATAGCCCCCGCGGTGCGCTGCGCATGGCCGGGTCCGCGGCCGAACATGCCTGGGCGCGAAGCGCACCATCTACGTCGCCGGGGCCGGTGAGATCGAGCGGAGTCGCGATCGCGATCCAGCCGAGCGAGCGCCACTCCAGGCTTCCGCTCTACATTGCTTACGGTTTCGCATTGCCGGCATTACTGCTGACCGTATTGATCTTCGTTCTCACTCGCGTGAGACGGCCGGCATGGTGAACGACTTCCTGGTCCGCCTCTCGATTCGCAGCGCGATGTTCGCGGGTGCGATCACCGGCTTCGTCTTCGGTCTTTTTGCCGGTGTGACGCTCGGGGCCATCATCAGCTGGTTCGCGGGGGCGATCGTCGACTGGCAGTCCCAGCTCGGGTTCAGCCTCGGGGTCACCCAGCAGCTGCTCCCGCTCGGGGACCAGGTCGAGTCGCTCGACACGATCGCCGACCGGTGGTTCCTGGTGATCCCGGCGGTCGGTATGCTCGCGGGCGTTCTGGGGGCTCTGATCGGTCTGCTCGCCGGCGGGCTATGGGCGGCGCTGGTGAACATGGGCGTGCTGCCGATCCAGGTCACGGTGATGCGGCGCAACGTCGCGACCACCCCGATGCGACGGGCCGGCGACCGCCGCCACGTGCGAATGCGCAACCGGCGGAAGGCCGTCGGCGAGTAAGTAGTACCGTACGCGCGTGATCGAAACGCGCGTCCACGGCTCGGTGGAGACAGGCTTCGAGCCTGTCCACGACGCGTTTACCGCCAACTTCGAGCGGCACGGGGAGAAGGGGGCCGCGTGCTGCATCTACGTCCACGGTCGCAAGGTGGTCGACGTGTGGGGCGGCACTTACGAGGCCGACACGCTGCAGATGGTGATGTCGTCGACCAAAGGCGTGGTCGCGGTGGCGGCGCACATCCTGGCCCAGGAGCGAAAGCTCGATTTCGATGCGCCGGTGGTCGAGTACTGGCCGGAGTTCGCGGCAGAGGGCAAGGAAACCATGCCGGTGCGCTGGCTCTTCAGCCACCGGGCGGGACTTGCGGCGATTGACCGACAGCTCACCATCGAGGACGTCTACGCGTGGACCCCGGTCGTCGCCGCGCTCGCGTCGCAGCGACCGCTGTGGGAGCCCAACTCCGCCCACGGCTACCACGTCGGCACTTACGGCTGGCTCGCCGGCGAGGTGATCCGCCGCATCACCGGCCAGTCGGTGGGCGAATTCGTGGCCGCCCGGATCGCTCGGCCCCTCGGACTGGAGCTGTGGATCGGGCTCCCTGAAGCGATGGAGGCCCAAGTCGCGCCGATGATCGCTTCGCCGCCACCTGCGCCGGGAACACCCGTCGACGTCTTCACGGCGAGGCTGCTCGATCCCTCGACCCTCCTCCACAGGGCCTTTGTGAATCCCCCGCTACCGGCCCCGGTCTTCAACGAGCGCGCGTTTCATGCTGCGGAGATCCCCGCCGCCAACGGGATCACCAACGCCCGCTCGCTCGCCCGCATGTACGCCGCATGCATCGGCGAGTTGGATGGCATCCGCCTGCTCGAGCCCAACACGGTGGAGGCGGCAACCAGGGTCCAGTCGGCGGGTGAAGACCTTGTCCTCGGCTATGAGACTCGGTACGCGACCGGCTTCCAACTCTCCTTTCCCTTCCGGCCGATGGCCGGTGAAGGCTCGTTCGGGCACTACGGGATGGGCGGCTCGGTAGGCTTCGCGGACCCCACCCGGGGCATCGCCTTCGCCTACGTGATGAACCAGATGGTGCCCTCGGGAGCCGTCGATCCCCGAACCAGGAGCCTGGTCGAGGCACTGATCGGCTGTCTGTAGACCCTTCCCGCGACCGCCGTCCTAAGATGCAATCGCTGGTGGAAGGGGTATGACCACGGCGGACCTGGTCTTTGGAGGTTGCCTCCTGATCGGGGGTGGCCTTCTGCTTATGACCCTGATCTTCGACGACCTCCTCGGCGGTTTTCTGAACGCCTTCCACTTCGGGCTCGACCTCGGCGGCGTCTCGCCGACACCAGTCCTGCTCGGCTTCGTCGCCATGTTCGGGGTGGGCGGCCTCCTCGGCATCCACGGTTTTGGGATCGGCATCGGCCTGGCGACGCTCGTCGGGGTGGTGGCCGGGGTGGTGGGGGCCGCCGTCGTCCTTGGCGCCTTCAAGTTCTTGCGCCAGGCAGAGTCGACCGACACGTTCAGTCTGGAGGACATGGTCGGCGCCACCGGACGCGTCTCGGTAGCCATCCCGGCGAACCGTTTCGGCACCGTCCTCATCAGCTTCGCCGGCGCGTCACACAACATGACCGCCACCGCCGACGCCGAGATTCCCGCGGGCCGCACGGTCAAGGTGGTCGCAGTCGCCGGCACCAACCTGGTGGTAGCGCCCACATCCCCGGTTAGCACCTAAGGAGCACCTTGCCATGCCTGAATTTGTGACCTCGACACCGTTCCTGGTCGTGACCGGCGTGATCATCCTCATCCTGCTCATCGCCTTCGTCTCCAGCCGCTACCACGTCGCCGGCGCGAACGAAGCCCTGATCGTTGCGGGCTCCCGGGGGGCCAAGGTGCGCGACGAGCGCGGACAGGTGGTCGCCACCCCGGGCGACAAGGGCGTCAAGGTGGTGGTGGGCGGCGGCACCTTCGTTCGGCCGCTGCTCGACCGGGTCGGCAAGCTCAAGCTCACGGCGCGGCAGATCAGCGTCCAGCTGGCCGACGCCGTGACGAGCCAGGGCATCAAGGTCCAGGTGCAGGGCGTCGCCACGTTCAAGATCGGCCGTGACGTCGAGTCGCTGAGAAACGCGGCCGAGCGATTCCTCGACGCCAAGCCCGAGCAGGTCGACTCGATTGTCAAGAACGTGCTCGAAGGGTCGCTGCGCTCGATCGTGGGCACCTTGACCATCGAGGAGCTCATCCGCGACCGGCAGAAGCTGCTGCAGCAGGTTCAGGACGCGGCCAAGGGCGACCTCGCGACCAGCGGCTTGCAGATCGACGCCTTCACCATCCAGAGCTTTTCCGACGAGTCGAACTACATCGAGCTGCTCGGTCAGCAGAGCGTCGCCACGGTGTCGCGTGACGCCCGCATGGCCAAGGCTTCGACGGACCAGGAGGCTGCCGTCCGCGAGGCTCAGGCGCAGCAAATCAAGATCAACGCCGCCCGCGATGTCTCGCTGCGCGAGGCGGAGACGCGGACCCAGGTCGCTGCAGCGCAGGCACGCGCCGACCAGGCGGGTCCGCTCGCCCAGGCTGAAGCTACACAGGAGGTCGTGCGGAAGCAGACCGAGCTCGCGCAGCTGGAGGCCGACCGGAAGGAGAAGGAGCTGCTCTCGACGACCGTCAAGCCGGCAGCGGCCGAGGCGCAAGCGGTGATCGCTCGCGCCGAAGGTGCGAAACGCGCGCGCATCGCATCGGCCGAGGCGGACGCGGAGACGACCCGGCTCGAAGGTGGGGCCGAGGCGCAGATCGTTCTGACCAAGGGTGAGGCCGAGGCCAAAGCGCTTGCCATGCGGGCCGACGCCTACAAGCAGTTCAACGAGGCGGCCATCATCCAGACTGTGCTCTCAGCGCTGCCGGACATCGTCCGCGCGGCGGCCGAGCCGATGGGCCACATCGATTCCCTGACGGTGATGAGTGCCGACGGCGCCTCCGACATCGTGAAGAACGCAACCCGGGCCATGATCGAGTCGACGACCGCGATCAAAGGCCTGACCGGCCTCGACGTGCCCAATCTCGTCGGGGGCGCGCTCGGTCGCGGCTTCGGGGAGAAGCTGCGGACCGGCGAAGGCGACCGTGAGGCGGAGGACTCGGCGACCGACCGCATCACCGAGATCGCCGGTCAAGGTCTGACGACCTTGAAGTCGCAGGCGGCGCACGACACCGCAGTCGCCAAGGCCGCTGTCGACGAAGCCGTCGCCAAGGCTCAGGAAGAGGCCGCGAAGGCCGTGGCCGAGGCCGCCAAGGTGAAACAGGAAGCGGTGACCGCGGCCGAGGCGAAGGCGGCCGCAACGATCGCCAAGGTGTCCCGGCGCGACGGCAACGTCAAGCAGTGGGCCAAGTGGATGGCCGACCAGCTGCGCCAGGTGCCCGACATCAGGTCCTACGGCAAGGTTCGGCTTCGCGACCTCGCCGAGAGTGGCCCCGCAGCCGCCCGGGGCATGTGGGCGACGGCCAGGGAGGCCTTGATCCAGCAGTACGGCGACGTCACGGTTGAAGACCTGCTGGCCCAGTTCGAGGGCCTGAAGAAATAGGCCGCGGCCCCTCCGGCGCTGCGCGCCACCTCCCCATAAATGGGGAGGAGTTGGAGGACGGCTCACAAAGCGGGAAGCCCGCTTGCGCGAGCTTCCCTAGGCTGGGGTGGGGCGTGGAGTCGAATCTGGTGGGTCCTTTATCGACCGACGATATAGTACCACAGGCTTGTGCCGTCCACAAGATATAGACAGCTGGGGAAAGATCGGTTGAAGCTGCCGCTCCCTCTCGACATGGAGCCGATGCTGTCGGCAATCTCCGAGAGTGGCATCCCCAAGGGTGACAGCTGGGAGTACGAGCCCAAATGGGACGGTTTTCGGACCCTGGTCTTCCGGGATGGGGACGAGGTGGCGCTCATGAGCCGGGGCGGCCGCTCGATGACGCGCTACTTTCCGGAGGTCCTGCCCGCCGTCCGCAAGCTCAGAGCCTCCAGGGTCGTGCTCGACGGCGAGCTCGTGGTGGTGGGCGCCAACGGGTTGGATTTCGGCGCCCTGCAGCAGCGCGTCCACCCGGCCGAGTCGCGCGTGCGCATGCTCAGCGAGGCCACTCCGGCCTGGTTCATCGCCTTCGATGTGGTCGCCGAGGGCGACGAAGACCTTCGCAAGCATCCGCTCGGCGAGCGCCGCAAGCGACTCGAGAAGCTGCTCAAGGGCGTGAGGTCGCCGATCTTTCTCACCCCGTACACGCGTGATCCCAAGACCGCCGAGGACTGGTTCGAGAAGTTCGAGGGCGCCGGCCTCGATGGCGTGATCGCCAAGTCGTGGGACGGAACCTACGTGCCTGGGAAGCGACTCTGGGTGAAGGTAAAACACAGGCGCACGGCTGACTGCGTCGTCATCGGATGGCGAAAGACCAGCGACGGCTCAACGCTCGGGGCGCTGCTGCTTGGGCTGTACGACAAGAAGGGCTCGATCCACTATGTCGGCCACACCTCGTCGTTCAACGCGGCAGAGCGCAAGGAGCTCATCAAGAAGCTGAAGCCGCTCGAGACCGCGATCCCCGAGGAGGAGTGGAATGCCGATCCCGGTCGGATGCCAGGCGGTCTGAGCCGGTGGTCGCGGGGTAAGGACACCGAGTGGGTCGCGGTTCGCCCGGAGCTCGTATGCGAGGTCAGCTACGACAAGCTGGAGGCGGGCGAGCGTTTCCGACACGCGACCGGCTTCATTCGCTGGCGCCCTGACAAGCCACCGAAGAAGTGCGGCTTCGAACAGATCGCGTCAGCGGCCCAGTTCAACGTGCGAGGGATCTTCCGGAGCAAGTAGGAGAGGGCGCGCGCCGGGGCCACCGGGACCGTAGTACTTGATCGCCGCGCGGCCGAGCCCGGTGACCGCGATCCAGTCGAAGCCCGCACCGATGCCTACCCCGACGCCAAGAGGGACCACGCGCGCAGCCATCTTGGCCGCGCCGGAGGTGGCAAACCGGCTGAAGATGCGAGTGACGAGGCGGCCGCCTCCGTGTACGACGAGGAGGTTCGGCACGCGCCGGAACGCCGCGATGGCGAGACGCTCGCCGCCGGCGACCAGGACATCCTCGCGCAGCTTGAGCGCGCCGCTGGTGAGGCCGACCACGACCAGGGCCTCGAGTACGCGTCCCTGGGATCCCCTCAGCTCGTGGCCGAAGATCATCGCAATCCCAAGCACCAGCTCGACCTCCTGCTCGAGCGCGTAGAAAGCCTGGCTTGTCACCGTGCCGATCGCGAGCGCGGTCCCGAGGCCGGGTGCGATTGAAGCCGCTCCACTGATCGCTCCAGTGGCTGCAACTCGCCGCCGGGTGGAACGGATGAGCACATGAGCCAGTTGATCGTTCGTGTAGAGCGGATGGTCCGCGCGAAGCTTCTCGACCTTGGAGTGGATCGCGGGCTCCCGCGTCTTCATGGCCTGGTCCAGTGAGCGGAGGAGGAATCGAACCTGGGGCGGCAGCTCTTCGGCGTCCATGGCGGTGAAGCCTACCGCACGGGTACTGGTGCGACTTTGTCGCATCGCGAGAAGTTGAATCTGAATACGAAGTTGCGACTTTGTCGCGATAAGGCTTAGGCTCTCGGCGTGGCCTCCATGAGGTCGGTGTTCACCGACACCTTCGATCGGGGCGAACGGCGCCGGCTGGCCGGCTTTTTCGGCTCCGTCGGGATCCTCCACCTGGCCGGCTGGGGCCTGCTCCTCGCCTACGCGGCAGACCATCCGGGTTTCCTATGGCTCGGAGGTATCGCGTACACGCTCGGTCTGCGCCACGCCTTCGACGCCGACCACATCGCCGCAATCGACAACACGACGCGGAAGCTGCTGCAAGGCGGCAACAAGCCGATGGGCGTTGGGTTCTTCTTCTCGCTCGGTCACTCGACCGTGGTGTTCATGGTCGCGGTGGCACTGGGTCTCGCCGTGAAGTGGATCATCCAGGGGGTGGCCGGTAGCGGGGGCGAGCTGCGCAACATCGGCGGCGCGATCGGCGCGTCGGTGTCCGGCGGCTTTTTGGTCTTGATCGGCATCCTGAACTTGCTTCGCGTGATCGAGCACAGCTGGCAGATGTATCCGATCGGATTTCTCTTCGGCCTCGGCTTCGACACCGCGTCGGAAGTCGCCTTCCTCGCCATCTCAGCCGGCGCGGCGGCGCAGGGAGTGCCGCTGGTGGCGATCATCTCGCTGCCGTTGATCTTCGCCGGCGGGATGTCGCTCATGGACACCATGGACGGCGCGTTCATGTCGAAGGCATATGCGTGGGCTTTCGCCAGTCCCATTCGCAAGGTCTTCTACAACCTGACGGTGACATCGCTGTCGGTTTTCGTCGCACTTTTCGTCGGCGTGGCGCAGCTGGCGCAGATCTTGATCCAGGTCATGGGCCTCCACGGTGGTGTCTTCGGCACGATTGAACGGCTCAATTTCCTGGGGGTCGTGGGCTACGTCATCGTCGCCGCGTTTGTCGTGACGTGGGGCGCGGCGTTCGTGATCTACAGGGTGCGTCGCATCGATGAACGATGGAGCGCGGCGGTCGACAGGGTCGCCTAGCTTCTAAAGCGGATCATCGACCGTAACCGGCCTCGCGCCCAGCGCGGTCAGTTCGGCGCACTACGCTTGGGAGCCTGGCGGGGGCGGAGTTCGCGGTTCGCCCTCTTTCCAGAAATACGCATAGGCGACCGCCGGTGGCCCATGCAGGTCGCCATAACCGTCCCACAGGCAGAACCAGCAGCGGTCCGGCGTCGAGGTGTGCCTGGCCAGCACGCCGGCGAGCTGGTTCGGCGTCTCGATGCGCGCGTATGCCTCAAACCCGGTGGGGATGACCGAGCCGACCTTGACGTTGCCAAAGGGCTGCAGCCGCGGCCCGATCCAGCCGGCGTGCCCTACGTCATCGCTCGGTGTTACGTCCTTCCAGCCCATAGACCTTGATCGCGGTGCCTCCGAATACATCATCGTCCTCGCCCACAATTGCCCGCATCCCGCCGAAGACCCGAGAGTAGTCCGCGGCGAGGAGGCAGACGGGCCAGTCGGAGCCGAACATGCATCGTCCGGGACCGAACCAACCGAGTACGCGCTGGACATACGGTTCGAGCTGTTCAAGGATCCACGATCTCCAGTCGGCCTCGGTTACGAGCCCCGAGAGCTTGCAGAAAACGTTCGCCTCGTCGGCGAAGGGCGCGAGTGCCTCCTCCCACGGCTTGTCGCGTGGCCCGGCGGCGATGCGTGGTTTGGCGGCGTGGTCGATGACGAATCGCGTGTTGGGGTGACGCCTCACAGTCTCGAGGGCTGCCGGCAGCTCCCGCGTCCTGACCAGCAGGTCGTAAACCAGGCCGGCTTCACCGACCGCCGCGATCCCGCGCTGCACCTCGCTGCGAAGCAACCACCGCGCGTCCGGTTCGTCATGGACCTGGTGCCGGATCCCAACCAGCAGGTCGCTCTCGAGCGATGCGATCGTGTCTGCCACGTCGGGAACTGTCAGGTCGACCCATCCGACGACCCCGGCGATGAAGTCCGTTGTTTTAGCGATGTCGAGGAACTCCCGCGTCTCGTCGAAGCTTGAGATCGTCTGCACCAGGACCGTCCTGTCCACCCCAGTCTCTTGGAGCAGAGGCTTCAGATCGTCGGGTCCAAAGGTTCGGCGGATTGTCTCGAGCTCCGCTCCCATCCACGGATAGTGGCGGCGGGACGGATTCCAGAAGTGGTGGTGGGCGTCGACCTTCAAGCGTCGAGCTGTTGCCAGAGTGCGTCGGGGATTGGGGCATGGAACATGCGCACGTTCTCCTCGACCTCGGCCACCGACCGACAGCCGGTCAGCACGGATGCCACGGCCGGATGCCGCAGCGGAAACTGGATGGCGGCCGCCTTCAGCTCGACTCCTTGACCGGCGCAAACCGACTTCAGGTGTGCGGCGCGCTGAACTAGCTCCGCCGGCGCCGGGCGGTAGTCGAACGTCGTTCCGGGAGTGGGGTGGGCGAGTATGCCGCTGTTGAAGACCCCGCCGGCGATGATTGCGATGCCACGTTTGACGCATAGAGGCAGGAGCTCGACAGCGCCTCGGCGATCGAGCAAGGTGTACCTACCTGCCAGCAGGAAGCAGTCGAAATTTGCCTCGCGCGCGAAGCGGACCAGCATCTCGGCCTGGTTCATGCCCGCCCCGACCGCCTTGATCGAACCCTCGGAGCGCAGGCGGTCGAGAGCACGGTAGGCGCCGGCGACGGCTTCCGAGAAGTGCTCGTCAGGGTCATGGATGTGGAGGATGTCGATGCGGTCAAGGCCGAGCCTATCCAGGCTTTCCTCCACGGATCGCATCACGCCGTCATAAGAGAAGTCAAAGATCGGGTTCACCGGCGGGACGCCTTTGTACGACTGGCTGGGATCGGGCGGAGCATCTGCGCGAAGGAGCCTGCCGACCTTGGTTGCCAGCACGAATTCGTCGCGCGGCTTCAACCTTAGGACCGCGCCGAGGCGGCGCTCAGCCAGGCCGTGTCCATAGAGCGGCGCGGTGTCGAAGAACCTGATCCCGGCTGTCCACGCCGCCTCGACGACTCTCTGCGCCTCGTCATCCGCGACCGGTTCGAAAAGCCCGCCAAGTGGCGCCGTGCCGAGCCCGAGTCGCGTGACAGTCAGAGGTGTCCGCCCGAGTTGGATCGTTGCTCCTGGATTCAGAGGTTGAAGATCAGGGCCAGGCGGTCGGTGCTCTTGCCGCTGAAGTCGTGTGCGACCTCCATCATCGGCGCCATCTCCTGCTGCCAGCGAATGTTCACCGGATCCCTGGCCAGCTCGGCGATGGCGCGGTCGTAGTCGTCGCACTCGATATAGTGGAAGAGGTCGAGGCCGTCGCGATAGATCACGTACTTGGTGATGCCCACGCGCTGGATCGCCTTCAACACGACGGGCCAGACCGCGCGGTGGTACTCCGCGTAGCGCTCCTCGGCGCCCGGCTTGAGTCGCGTGTGGAGTCCGACCTGCATCACGCGGTGTTGCCGGCCGCGAGCCGACCCTTCAGCCAGCGTTCGCTGCTCGCGATGTGCGCGGTTGCCGCGGCGCGAGCCAGCTCTGGGTCGCTCGCCAAGATGGCCTCGTAGATCCGCCGGTGCTCGTCCCGTGTCTCGTCCAGTGCGCCATCCGCCTCCCTCCCGTGCCAAAGGCGCGCGCGCATCGTGCGGGTGGCGAGGCTTGCCAGAAGTGAGGACAGGACAGCGTTACGCGCCGCTTTGGCGATCACGGCGTGGAACGCGACGTCCGCCTCGACCAGCTGCTCAACGTTCTTCGCCTCGCGCATCCGCTCCAGGCTCTGGGCCAGCTCCAGTTTCTCCTGGGCGTCGATACGGCCGGCGGCGAGTGCCGCCGCCGCTGCCTCAAGAATCCGCCTCACCTCGTACAGCTCGAGCTCGGTGTCACCGAGCAGAAGGTGACTGATGAAGCCAGTGCTCTCGAGCAGCAGATCGGGCTCGAGGCTGCTCACGTATGTTCCGTCGCCCTGCCGCACCTCGAGCACGCGCAGCTGGGAAAGGGCACGAACGGCCTCGCGCAGAGAGTTGCGTGAGAGGCCCAGCTCGGCCGCCAGCTCGCTCTCCTTGGGAAGCCGGTCGCCGGGTCCCCAGGCGCCGGAGACGATCCGCTCGCGGATCTTGTCGACGGCGCCTTCAGTGACGCGCGGGGGTCGCGACTTGCGGCGCGCGGGGTTAGACCCGTTGTTGCGGATAGATCGGACGTTCATTGGCTAATGGCCCGAGGACCGGCGGTGCCAGAACTCGGATGGTTGACAAACATCGGAGCTTCAGCATATAGCTAAGCGTCGTGATGGGAGGCCGGCTGGTGGACAAGGTGTGCCTCATCACCGGAGCGGGCTCCGGGATCGGCCAGGCGAGCGCGAGGCTGTTTGCGGCCGAGAGTGCGCGCGTCGTGGTCGCCGACATCGATGGTGCCGCAGCGAGAGAGACCGCCGGCGCGATCACCCAGTCCGGCGGCGAGGCCATCGCCGAACAGGTCGACGTGACCGACGAGCCTCAGACCGTCGCGCTGGCGGCCAGAGTCGTGCGGCAGTTCGGGCGCATCGACGTTCTCTTCAACAACGCCGGCATCGCCGGCGTGGGTGACGTCATGGAGACGGAGCCCGACCTGTTCGACCGAGTGATGCGGGTGAACGTGCGGGGCGTCTACCTCGTGAGTCGCGCCGTCGTGCCCCACATGATCGCCCAGCGCTCGGGCTCGATCATCAACATGTCGTCGGGAATCGCCGAAATGGGCCTGGCCCGGCGCGTCTCGTACGCTGCGTCCAAAGGCGCGGTGCTGGCCATGACGAGGTCGATGCAGGTAGACCTTGCTCCGCACGGGGTTCGCGTCAACGCGCTGCTGCCTGGCACCATCCTCACCCCGTTCGTCGAGCGCTATCTGAAGGAGTCGTACAGCGACCCGGAGGAGGGCATGGCAACGATCCGCAAGCGCCAGCTCGGCCACGAGCTCGGGCGCCCCGAGGACGTCGCCGCGGCGGCCCTGTTCCTTGCCTCTGACGAGTCCCGGTTCATGATGGCCTCAGGGCTGGTCATCGACGGAGGAATGACCGGAGGCCGGTAGCAGACATCGGATGAATAGCCCATTGGAGGCTTGACAAGCCGGACCAGAGGGTCTAAACATCCCATATTCATTGGATGAGTGCCCGGGCCCACGCGCCCGGCGTTCCGTCATTCACAGGGGGAATGAGCACATGAGGCGATACCTGGCGAAAGCCTTGGTCATGCTGGTCGGGGCCGCATTGGTCGCGGCCTGCGGGGGAGGATCCAACACCAGCTCCGGCCAGAAGTTCAGCGGCGTGAGAATCCGGGTGGTGACCTTCACCGGACCGCAGATCGCGGAGCCCTTGCAGCGCCGCGCCCCCGACTTCTCGCGGGCGACCGGTGCCAGGGTCGAGATCATCACGGTCCCCTTCTCCGACCTCTACCAGAAGATCCTGACCGACTTCGCGACCAAGACCAACTCGTATGACGCAATGGTCTTCGACCCGCAGTGGATGGGCGACTACGTCCCGCCCGGCTACCTCGAGGACCTGACGAACCGCGTGCAGAACGACTCTTCCTTGCAGTGGAACGACATCGCCCCCTTCTTCCGTGACTTCAGCGCCACGTTCAAGGGCCGCGTCTACACCGTTCCGCTCGACGGCGACTTCCAGATGGTCTACTACCGCTCCGACCTTCTCCAGAAGGACGGACTGAAGCCACCCGAGACGTGGCAAGACTACATCGACATCGCCAAGCGCTACCAGGGCAAGGACCTCAACGGCGACGGAAGGCCCGACTACGGCTCCTGCCTGGCGATGAAGCGCAGCGCGCAGTCGTACTGGGCCTGGATCTCGGTGGCGGCGGCTTTCCTGCAGAGCCAGGGCACCAAGCAGGGCGCTTTCTTCAACACCAGCAACATGCAGCCGCTGATCAACAATCCTGCCGCCGCGGCGGCGCTCGACATCTACAAGCAGCTTTCCAGGATCGGCCCGCCGGACCAGCTCAACAACGACGTTGGTGACTCGCGCGGCCTATTCGTCAGCGGCCGTTGCGCGTTGTCTCTCGACTGGGGCGACATCGGCACGCTCGCGATCGACAAGTCGCAGTCGAAGGTCGTGGACAAGACTGGCGCCGTGATCCTGCCGGGATCTAGGCAGGTCCTCGATCGCTCGACCGGCCAGCTGGCCGACTGCAACTCAACCCTGTGCCCGTACGCGGTGAACGGTGTCAACCACGCTCCGTTCGCGGCATTCGGAGGCTGGTCGGGCGCGATCAACAAGGCGTCGTCCGCGAAGGTCAAGGACGCGGCATTCGCTTTCCTCTCCTTCATGTCGGCGCCGGCGCAGTCGAACGAAGATGTCACGATCGGGAAGACAGGGTTCAACCCCTACCGAACGTCGCAGTTCAGCAACCTCGACCAGTGGACAAAGGCCGGCATGAGCACGGAAGCGGCAAACAACTACCTTGGCGCCATCAAGGCCAGCCTGCAGAGCCCGAACATGGTGCTCGACCTGCGCATACCGCAGACTGCGTACTACCAGCAGACTTCGCTCGACACCAACCTTGCGAACTTCCTTGCCGGTCAGCAGAGCGCCAGTCAAACGATGGCCAAGATATCGGCTGAGTGGAATGCCAAGACTGATGAGATCGGTCGCATGTCGCAACTGGACACATACAGGGCAAGCCTGAGCGTCACCAAGTAGAGAACCTGGCGTGGAGCGGCGAGGCGCGGAGCCTCGCCGCCCACCCGCCCCACCAACCGCATTGGAAGAAGAAGAGGACCTCTCTAAAGTGAGCGGCTACGTGTCGACGCGCGGCCTTCGTGTGGGTGTTTCGAGAATGCGCCTCGCGGGCGCGAGGCTCGACCGCCTGGCGGGAGCTGTCTTCATCCTCCCAGCGGTGGTCGTCATCCTCGCGTTCTCGATCTTCCCGCTGCTCGCGTCGCTCTATGTGTCGCTCTCGCGCCTGCGCTTTTCGGCCGGCGGCGTCAACCTGCAGTTCGTCGGTCTCGACAACTACGCCAAGCTCCTCGTCGGAATCGACCACGAGCACTTCCTTGGTCTGACGGGGCCTCTCACCCCGCAGGGCGTCGTGGTTCTCGTCGCCGGCTACGGGCTGCTCGCGTTGCTCCTCTACCGCTACGCGCGGGGGGCGGATAGAACCCTGGGGGGATTGGCCGCTCGCGTCCTCGCCGCCGTAGCGGCAGGAGCGCTGTTGTTGCTGATCGTGATGACGGTCGCGACGAGCGGCCGGCCCGGCACGCTCGTGGTGACAATGGTCTACGTCGGCGTCGACGTGACTGTGCAGTATCTGCTCGGCCTCGGCCTGGCGTTGCTAGTGGTCCAGCATCTGCCCGGACGCCGCTTCTTTCGCGTCGTCTTTCTGCTTCCGATGATGATCACGCCGGTCGGCGTGGCTTACCTCTTCAGGATGCTCACCGACACCAGCAAGGGCCCGCTGTACCCGCTTTGGGTGCATTTCGGGCTGACCGACGTCTCGTGGGTGACCAACCCGTGGGGAGCGCGCCTGGCGGTGATGATCGGCGACGTCTGGCAGTGGACGCCGTTCATCTTCATCGTCCTTCTGGCGGCCATCGAGACGCTCCCGCACGAGCTCATCGAGGCTGCGGTGGTCGACGGCGCGACGCGATGGCAGATCTTCTGGCGGATCACTTTCCCGCTGATCCTGCCGGCGAGTTCGACGGTCGTCCTGATCCGGTTGATCGAGGGCTTCAAGATCGTCGACCTGCCCAACGTGCTGACCAACGGGGGTCCCGGAACGGCGACCGAGTCGCTGACGCTTCACGCCTACACCATCTGGCGTGCCCTCGACATCGGAGGCTCGGCCGCCGTCGCCTACATGCTGCTCATCGTCGTCACGTTCGTTGGTGTCAGTTACGTCAATCTGTTCCGGCGTCGCGTGGCGGCAATGGCCTGAGCGCGATGGCGATCTTCACCCGCCGGGAGCGTTCAGTTTCCGCGAGCACGATCTCGTTCCCGACGATGGTCGTCTCCTACGCGCTGCTCTTCGCGTGGGCGTTCGTCGTGCTCTTCCCGCTGTACTGGCTGGCCATCACCTCGCTGAAGACGCCGCTCGACGTGAACAGCGGCCCGTTCTACATCCCATGGCGGGACTTCCAGCCCAATCTTGACTCGTGGCGCTACATCTTCGTCGACCTGGCAGACGACACGTTCCGCCCTTACCTGAACACGGTCGTGGTCGGTCTCACGAGTACTGCGATCACTGTGCTCCTGGGCTCGATGGCCGCATACGGTCTCGTCCGGATGCGCTACCGGGTGTCCGTTGGCGCGATTGCCTCCTTCGTCGCGGGAGTGACGCTGGCGGTCGTGGCCGTTGCCGCGCACCTCCCGTGGCCGATCGGGGTCGGGACCGGGTTCGCGCTCTTCCTGCTGCTCCTGAACACGATCGCACGCCGCTCCAGGAGGGGGGTTGGGAACGACGACATCGCGTTCTGGATGATCTCCCAGCGCATGCTGCCACCGGTCGCGGTCGTGATCCCGATCTACATCTTCTTCCAGCAGCTCGAACTGCTCGACACGTGGGCCGCCCTGATCATCGCCTATGTCGCCTCGCACCTTCCGATCGTCGTCTGGCTGATGCGCGACTACTTCCACAGCGTGCCCATCGAGCTCGAGGAGAGTGCGGCGATCGATGGGGCGTCTCCCTATCGGATCTTCCGCTCCATCGTGCTGCCGCTGGCGGTGCCGGGACTGGTGGCGACGTTCCTCTTCGTTCTCGTCTTTGCCTGGAACGAGTACCTGATCGCGCTTTTCCTGACCAGCGCCAACGCGCAGACACTTCCGCTGACCGTGGCCGCACAGAACGCGACCCGTGGCCCGCAGTGGTGGTACATGTCCGTGCTCATCCTGATCATGATCGGACCCGTGATCGCCATGGCCATCGTGCTCGAGCGCTTCATCGCGCGCGGCTTGCTGGTCGGGGCGATCAAGGGCTGATCGTGCACCGAATCGTCGGCGTCACCGCCCACGACGTGCGCTTTCCGACGTCGCGCACCCTGGCCGGCTCCGACGCCATGCATACGACGCCTGACTACTCAGCGGCTTACGTCGTCGTCAAGACCGACTCCGACGACCACCTCGAGGGCCACGGGCTCGCGTTCACACTCGGGCGAGGCACCGAGGTGTGCGTCGCCGCGATCAACGCCCTGGCTCCGATTCTCGTCGGGCGCACGCTCGAGTCGATAACCTCCGACATGCGAGGCTTCTGGCGTGCGGTCACAGGTGAGCAACAGCTGCGCTGGATCGGTCCCGAGAAAGGCGCCATCCACCTCGCGTCAGCCGCCCTCATCAACGCTGTGTGGGACCTCTACGCAAAGGTCGAGCGCAAGCCACTGTGGAAGCTGCTCGCCGACATGACCCCCGAGCAGATCGTCTCGTGCATCGACTTCCGCTACATCAGCGACGCCCTGAACGCGGAAGAGGCGCTTGCCATTCTCAAGCGGATGGCGCCGACGCGATCGGCACGGGAAGCGGAGATGCTTCGTCAGGGCTATCCCGCGTACACGACCTCGGCGGGATGGCTCGGGTACTCAGACGAGAAGTTGAGGGCGCTGTGCCGGGAGGCGGTGGCAGCCGGTTGGACGCACGTCAAGATGAAGGTCGGGCAGCGCATCGACGACGACATCCGCAGGGCGAGGATCGTGCGCGAAGAGATCGGTCCCGACCGGCGCCTGATGATGGACGCCAACCAGGTCTGGGAGGTGGAGGACGCGATCGCCAACGTCAAGCGCCTGGCCGAGTTCGAGCCCTACTGGATCGAGGAGCCGACGAGCCCTGATGACGTGCTGGGCCACGCCACCATCGCCCGAGCCATCGCACCGATCAAGGTCGCCACCGGTGAGCACTGCCAGAACCGGGTCATCTTCAAGCAGCTGTTCCAGGCCGAGGCCATCGGCTTTTGCCAGCTCGACGCGTGCAGGCTGGGCGGCCTCAATGAGGTGCTCGCCGTGCTTCTCCTGGCCGCCAAGTTCGGCGTGCCGGTCTGCCCGCATGCAGGCGGCGTCGGCCTCTGCGAGTACGTCCAGCACGTGTCGATATTCGACTTCATCGCCGTCAGCGGTTCCCTCGACAACCGGGTGCTCGAGTACGTGGAGCACCTCCACGAGCATTTCCTTGACCCGGTGGTGATCCGTGACGGCTGCTACGTTGCTCCCTCGGCGCCGGGCTGGAGCATCACGATGCGCCCGGAGTCGATCCGCGACTACGAATTTCCGTCAGGCCCCGCCTGGAACGGAGCGTCATCGACGCTTTAGCGCGGATCGGCGGGGCCGTGTTCCTGAGCCGCGATCGCGCGTGGCACCGGCTTCGCGACGGTCACTCCCTCGACGCTTTGCTGCGCATGCCGCTCGCCGACCTTCGCGCGCTGCTCGACCGCGACGCCATCCCCAGCGCGCTCCCGGACGAGGCGCGGCGTGAGGCTCCGTTGGAGAGCCAGGAGGTCTGGGCCGCCGGCGTGACCTACAGGCGCAGCCTCGAGGCACGAGCCGACGAGGCGGTGAGCTCGGATCCCTACGACCGCGTCTACACGGCGGAGCGGCCGGAGCTCTTCTTCAAGGCGACGCCCGGGCGCGTCCGCGGACCGGGGGAGCCGGTATTCATCCGGTCCGACTCGACGTGGGATGTGCCTGAGCCGGAGCTTGCCGTCGTATGCAATAGCCGGCTCGAGGTGGTGGGCTACACCATCGGCAACGACATGAGCTCCCGCAGCATTGAGGGCGAAAATCCGCTGTACCTGCCGCAGGCCAAGGTGTTCGACGGGAGTTGCGCCCTCGGCCCCGCGATCGCGCCCGCGTGGGACTTCTCGCCGGCCGATCGTGCGATTGAGCTCGAGATCCGGCGTGATAGCTCTGTGGTCTTCAAGGCTGAAACGTCTACTTCGGAGATGCGGCGGTCGATCCCCGACCTGGTTGCCTATCTCGGACGCGACCAGCGCTTCCCTTCCGGCTGCGTCCTGCTCACCGGGACGGGGATCGTGCCGCCGCGGGACTTCAGTCTCCGGGAGGGCGACGAGGTCACGATCCGGATCGACGGCCTGGGCGAGCTTACAAACCCTGTCCGGCGGCACTCCGCGCCGGCGTGATGTTCTGGTTGAGACGAAACAGATTGTCCGGGTCGTAGCGGGCCTTGACGGCGGCGAGCCTGTCGAGGGCGCCAACGGGGTATGCATCGCGGAGTCGGGCCTGGCCGTCGCCGCTCAGGAAGTTGACGTAGGCGCCCGGCGGTCCGTTGCGCAGCGCTTTCCAGAAGCTTTCCGCCCACGCCTCGTGCTCCGTTGCCTCCTCGGCGTGGTCGTAGAGGGCGGCGACGTTGATCATCAGCCGGCGCGTGCGGTGCGCGTACGCGGTGGCATCCTGAGGCACGTTGGAGATCGCGCCGCCGAGGACACGGATCTGCGCGGCCTGAAATTTGGCGGTCGACGCCTCGAGGTGCTCGACGACGGTGTGCGCCGAGCGCAGGTCGAATGTGTCGGCGAACATGGTGCGGCTGGCCGCGACAGGGTGGTAGTTCGGGTCCTCAGGCATGTAGATCTCCGGGTACGGCATCGGCCGCAGCATGTCGGCAAGCGGCTGCACGAGTTTCCGGAACGGGGCCACCGTCCGCTCAGCTGCATTGAGCGGACCGGTGCAGACCATGAGCGCCATGATCGACAGCTTGCCGACGGCTTCCGCGGGAAGGAACGGCATCGCCGGCGCGGGCATCACGTTGGCGATCGTCGTGAGCTCGTCGGGCGCAGCTTCTGCCGCGGCGATGAAGTCGGCGATGACATCGGCCCTCGCCGGGAGCAACAGCATGCCGCCGTACACCGTGCCGACCTCAAGCAGGCGGTACCCGAAGAGCGTCGCGACGCCGAAGTTGCCGCCGCCGCCCCGGATCGCCCAGTAAAGGTCAGGGTTTGTCTCGGCGTCAGCCCGCACGACCTGGCCGTCCGCGGTAACCATCTCGGCGGCGATCAGGTTGTCGATGGTCAGTCCCTGCTTGCGTGAGAGGAAGCCGACTCCGCCTCCCAGCGTCAATCCTCCGATTCCGACTGACCCGGTGTCGCCAAATCCGGTCGCGACGCCGTGAGCGTGGGTCGCTTCCGTGTACTCGCGCGCAGTCAACCCGGTCTCCGCCCAGGCGGTGCGGTTGCGGTCGTCGATCATCAGCCCACGCATGTCGCGGAGGTCGAGCACCACTCCGCCTTCGGAAACGCTGTGGCCCAGGACGCTGTGCCCTCCGCTCCGCACCGCGAGCTCGAGGCGGGATTCGCGGGCGAACATGACCGTGCGAGTGACGTCGGCTGCGCCAGCGACGCGCACTATGTGCGCCGGCTTGCGGTCGATGGCGCCGTAGAAGACCTGCCGGGCGTCGTCGTAGTCCGGGTCTTCGGGCTCGATCACCCGCCCCTGGAGCTGCGCGCTGAGGTCCTCGATTCTCATCCCGCGAGTAATGACGAACGGAGCGCCCGGAAATAATCGGTGTCGGGTGCGGTCCTAGGCGCCTTCGCTGAGCAGGCCTTCGAGGTCGAGGCGCCGGTTATCGAAGGTGAGATGGCCTTCAGCGTCGCGCGGCCACTCGCTCTCGGGGCGGTCCCAGGCGAGCTCGAGGCCGTTGCCGTCGGGGTCGCTCAGGTACAGCGCCTCGTGGGTGCCGTGGTCGTTGAAGCCATCGAGCGGCCAGTTGGCGGCGACCAGCCTGCGGAACGCGTCGCCGAGCGCGGCTCGCGTCGGGTACTTGATGGCGACGTGGTAGAGACCGGTCGTCCCTGGAGGTGGGGGGTCGCCGCCCTTTGACTCCCAGGTGTTGAAGCCCAGGTGGTGGTGATAGCCACCGGCGGAGAGGAACAGAGCCTGCGGGATGCGGGCGATGACGTCGAAGCCGAGGATGTCGACGTAGAAGTGGTGGACGCGGTCGATGTCGGCAGTCTTCAGGTGGACGTGGCCGATGCTTACACCAGAATCGATCGGACGCTCGCTTCTCTCGAGGGGGACGATGCCGGTTGGCGTCGTGGTCTCGGTGGTCAACTGTCCTCTCCGGTCGGGCCGACCATCTTCCAGCCGCTCTGCCACGGCCAGTTGTGCTTCACCTGCAGCAGGATGTTGAGCGCCGCCATTCCCTCGAGGGCGCGAGCCATCGCCAGCGGCCCGGCGTCGACCGGACGGAAACCGATGGACTTTGCGAACTGCAGCACCTTCTGCTTCGCCGTTTCGTCATCACCGGCGACGTATGCGTCCAGCGCTGTGCCGTTGATCATGGGGTCGGCCATCCTGGTCGCGAACGCGTAATTGAAAGCCTTCACGACGTGCGCCTTCGGAGCCTTCTGCTGGACCTGCTCTGCCACCGATGACCCGTCGAGTGTCTGTCCCGGATCCTGCATGTTGACCCGATTGGTTACATCGATGACGACCTTGCCGTCGAGGTTGGGGGCCAGCACGCCGACGACCTCGCCCACCTTGCTGGAAGGCACAGCCAGGACGACCAGCTCGGCGTCCTTGATGGCGTCCTTCGTCGAAGGCGAGGCCTTGGCGTTGGTCGCTTTGGCGGCGTCCTCGGCGTGCTGCGGATTCGCCGAGGCGATTGTCACCGTGTGTCCTGCCCTGGTCGCCGAGCCGGCCAGAGCCTTCCCTACATTTCCCGAGCCGATGATTGCGATCTTCATAACCCCATTCAACGACGGCTCCGGAGAAGTTATTCGGAGGCTGTCTTCCTACCCGCGAGACGGACCAGGATCGAGGACGCGGCGATGCTGACCACAACCGCGCCGATGAGCCCGGCGCTCACCTCCCTGGTGATCAATCCCGCCCCCAGTGCGAGCGCTCCGAGCACGTAGCTGAACTCGCCGACCTGGCCGAGTCCGACGGCGAGCTGCAATGTCCGGGCGCCAAGGTGGACGAGTTTCGACAGCAGCCAGACGACCAGCACCTTGCCGACGGCGACCATCGCCAGGAAGGCCAGCAACCAGGGCAAGCCCTGCAGCAGATCGGCCGGATCCAGCACCGTGCCCAGGGCGACAAAGAACATCACCGCAAACAGGTCCCGGAATGGCAGCAGGCGCTGGCGGGCCTCGGCAGCGATCGGGCTCTCGGTGATGGCCAGCCCGGCCACGAATGCGGCGAGGGCCAGCGGGATGCCGAAGAACCGCGAACCGACCCCGGCGACAAGCAGTCCGCTGGCCACCGAGACGAGCAGGAACAGGTCGTGCTCCGTCTGGAGCCGCCGCAGCAGCCAGGGCAGGAGGAAGGCGGCGATTGCCGACAGCACCGCGAAGGCGACCACGCCCGCGACCGCGGTCACACCTGAGCGACCGCCGATCCCCAGGACGACCACAAGTATCAGCGCCGCGCTGACGCCGACGAGGTCCTGGATCAGGCTCCATCCCAGCAGCACCTCGTCCGTGCGCCGGTCGGTGGTCCGGCGCCGGCTCCGCGTGATGTTCACGACCACCACACTCGACGACATCGCGACCGACAGCCCGATCATCGCGGCGCCGGCGGGTGCCATGCCCAACGCGAAACAAGCCGCGGCGCTGAGGATCCAGGTCACGAACACCTGGATGGGCGACAAGAGCAGGAGCCGCCGGCCCTCGCGTGCAAGCCGCAGGGGATTGATCTCGATGCCGACCTCGAAGAGCAGCAGCACGACGCCGACGTCGGCGAGGATGGAGATCTGCTCGCGGTTGGCGACGTAGCCCGGCGTGAACGGAGAGACGAGGATCCCGACCAGGAGGTAGCCGACGACGGCGGGCAGGCCGATCGCGCGTGCACCTTTTCCAGCCAGCGCGGCCAGAAAGAGGAGCAGGCCGAGGTCGAGGATGGCGGGTGCCGTGCGGTCCACTGCCGGGAGAATAAGGTGCAAGCGATGGGCGAATTCAGCTGGCGACCTGCGCGGCGGCCCGAGCGGAAGGCCCTCGAAGGGGCTTCAGTGCGCCTGGAGCCACTGCGCCCGGAGCGGCATGGCGAAGAGCTGTTCGAGGCGACCGCGGGCGCCGACGAGACGTGGTTCTACCTGCCCTACGGGCCATTTGCCGGTAGGGATGAATTCATCAAGTGGCTGGAAGACCGGGCGAAGCTGGACGATCCCCTCGCATTCACCATCATCGACCGCGCGGCGCAATCTGCCCGTGGCATCGCGACCCTGATGAGCATCGAGCCCGAGCACGGGTCGATCGAGATCGGCCACATATGGCTCTCTCCGCAGCTGCAGCGGACGCGCCAGGCGACCGAGGCGATCTACCTGCTCGCTCGATACGCGTTCGACGAGCTTGGCAACCGCCGCCTGGAGTGGAAGTGCGACGCGGCCAACGCGCCGTCACGGCGCGCCGCCGAACGATTCGGTTTCACCTTTGAAGGTGTGTTCCGCCAGCACCGGGTTATCAAAGGTCGTAACCGGGACACGGCGTGGTACTCGATCACCGACGGCGAGTGGCCCGCTGTCAGGGCGGCGTTTGAAGCATGGCTCACACCATCCAACTTCGATGCGGCCGGGCGGCAGCTGCGCTCGCTGTCGGAGATCCGCGACGGAATAGACGCGAAGGCCCCCCGATAACCATCAGCAGATGGCAATCACAAAGGATGCGATCGACGCCGGCCTCGAGCGTGGTCACACGATCGACATCACGACCACCGGCCGCCGCACCGGCAAGGCGCGCCGGATCGAGATCGTGTTTCACAACATCGGCGGCCGGATCTACATCAGCGGCCTTCCGCGCACCCAGAAGCGGGACTGGCTGCTAAACCTGGAGGCCGATCCGCACTTCACCTTTCATCTGAAGGGCAGGACGCGGGCCGATCTGCCCGCCGTCGCGCGTGTCATCGACGACGAGGCCGAGCGGCGCGACGTCTTGCCTCACGTCGCGCGCAACTGGCGGCGCAACGACCTGGAGCAGATGGTTCGCTACAGCCCGCTGATCGAGGTCGCCTTTCCCCAGTAGGCAAAAGCGCCGCCTGGTCGCCCAGGACGGCGCTTTTTTGGGGAGGGGTGTTTCAGCTACAGCCGGTGGTCGCCCCGCAGTTCAGGCACTTGTAGCAAGAGCCGGAGCGGACGGTGATGGATCCGCAGTCTGGGCAGGAAGGCGCGTCCGTGTTCACGAAGGCGATCTTCTGCGTGGAGACGCCGTTGGTGGTTTTGGGTGTAGCGATGACCTTGAAGTCGGGGTCGGTTGGCTTCGGGTCGGCCACCTCGACCGATGCCGATGCATCCTCGCGGCGCGGCGCGCCCTCGCGTCGAATGACACCGACCTCGTCCTGGTCCTCTTCCGGCAGGAAGTGGCTTGCCATCCACCGGAAGATGTAGTCGACGAGCGACTTGGCAATCGGGATCTCTTTGTTCTTGGTGAAGCCGGACGGTTCGAACCGCATGTGGCTGAACTTGTCGACCATGAACTTCAGCGGAACGCCAAACTGCAGAGCGTATGAGGTCTGCGTGGCGAAGGCGTCCATGAGACCCGAGATCGTCGAGCCTTCCTTGGCCATCGTCACGAACAGCTCGCCTGGAGTCCCGTCTTCGTAGAGGCCGACGGTCAGATAGCCCTCGTGGCCTGCGACGTCGAACTTGTGAGTAACCGCTTTGCGCTCGTCGGGCAGCTTGCGCCGGACCACGCGGTACTCGACGTCGGCGTCCTTCTTCTTCTCTTTGTCGAGCGACGTGGATAGGGGCTGAGAGCGCTTGCAGCCGTCGCGGTAGATCGCGATGCACTTGAGGCCGAGCTTCCACGACTCCATGTAGGTCTGCTGGATGTCCTCGATAGTGGCTTCGGTGGGAAGGTTCACCGTCTTCGACATCGAGCCGGAGATGAACGGCTGGACCGCCGCCATCATCCGCACGTGGCCCATCGACGCGATCGAGCGTGAGCCTTTGACCGGCTTGAACGCGCAGTCGAAGACCTTCAGGTGCTCGTCCTGCAGGTGGGGGGCGCCCTCGATGGTGTCGTTCTCGTCGATGTACTCGACTATCTCCTTGACCTTCGTCTCGTCGTAGCCGAGCTTGCGCAGGGCCGCCGGCACGGTCGTGTTAACGATCTTCAGCAGCCCGCCGCCGACGAGCTTCTTGTACTTGACCAGGGCAAGGTCGGGCTCGATGCCTGTGGTGTCGCAGTCCATCATCAGCCCGATGGTCCCCGTCGGCGCAAGCACCGTCGCCTGGGCGTTGCGGTAGCCGTGCGCCCGGCCGAGCTTGACCGCCTCGTCCCACGTCGAACGTGAAGTGTTGACGACGTCCGCGGACTCGGGCGAGGTCGAGAGCTGGTAGGCGGCGGCTCGGTGCTTCTCCATGACCCGCAGCATGGGCTCCCGGTTCCTGGAGTACTCGCTGAACGGTCCCTTGACCTGCGCCATGCGAGCCGACTGCGCGAAGGCCCGGCCGGTCATGATCGCGGTGATCGCGCCGGCGAAGCGGCGTCCCTCGTCGGAGTCGTAGGCGAGGCCCATCGACATCAACAGGGCGCCGATGTTCGCGTAGCCCAGGCCGAGCGGCCGCAGCGCGTCCGAGTTCTTGGCGATCTGGGGAGTGGGGTAGGACGCGTTGGAGACGAGGATCTCCTGGCCTGTGAACGTGATGTCAACGGCGCGCTGGAAACGCTCGACGTCGAACGTGCCCTGCTCACTCTGGAACTTCATGAGGTTCAGGGACAGCAGGTTGCAGGCGGTGTCGTCGACGAAGACGAACTCGGAGCACGGGTTTGTCGCGTTGATGCGGCCGGTGTTCGGGACCACGTTCCAGTCCTGGATCGTGCTGTCGAACTGCAGGCCGGGGTCGCCGCAGATCCAGGCGGCGTCGGCGATCTCCTTCCATAGGTCGCGAGCCTTGTAGGTGTCGACCGTGCGTCCATCGACGACGGCCTTCGTGTTCCATTCCTTGTCGTCGATCACCGCGCGCATGAAGTCGTCGGTGACGCGCACCGAGTGGTTGGCGTTCTGGAACTGAACCGAGTCGTACGCGCCGCCGGGGACGTTGAAGCCGGCGTTGTAGCCAGCCTCGATCAGCGCCCACGCCTTCTTCTCCTCATCCGCCTTGGAGTGGATGAAGTCCATGACGTCGGGGTGGTCGGCGTTGAGGATGACCATCTTGGCCGCGCGCCGGGTCGTGCCGCCCGACTTGATGGAGCCGGCGAACGAGTCGTAGCCCTTCATGAAAGAGACGGGGCCGGACGCGGTGCCGCCGCCCGAGAGCTGCTCCTTCGACGAGCGCAGAACGGACAGGTTGGTGCCCGTGCCGCTGCCGAACTTGAACAGCATGCCCTCGGTCTTGGCCAGGTCGAGGATCGACTCCATCGAGTCCTGGATCGAGTTGATGAAGCAGGCCGATGCCTGCTGCTGCCGGCCGGGGACGCCGATGTTGAACCACACGGGGCTGTTGAAGGAGGCGTGCTGCGTGACGAGCAGGTAGCGCAGCTCTTCACTCCAGTTCTGCGCGTCCTCCTCGGTCGCGAAATAACCGCCTTCGCGGCCCCATCTCGCGAGCGTCTCGACCACGCGGTCGATGATCTGGCGGACGCTGGTCTCCCGCTCGGGGCTGCCGGGGCTGCCCCGGAAGTACTTCTGGGCGACGACGTTGATCGCCAGCTGTGACCAGGAGCGCGGGACCTCGACGTCCTTCTGCTCGAAGATGACCTGGCCCTTCTCACCGGTGATGGCCGCCGTCCGCCGCTCCCACTCCACCAGGTCGTAGGCGTGACTGCCTGGAGGTGTGAAGAAACGACCAAAGCGCAGGCCTTTGGCTTTGCCATGCCCGTTCCCGTTCGTGTGCTTGGAGCGGGCGCCGGTGAGGTCGGCGATGTTCTTGGCCATCTGAGAGATACGCCTCCTTAAATCATCCCCGGAGAGGGTGTTTTTGAACCGCGTTGCTGTGACGTATGCAGGGTCGTTGGGATTATTCGTTTGGGGATGCAAGAGGCCCCAGAGCATGCCCGCCACTTATGCCCCAGGGCCTCGATGTAACGGTGTGGACTATACGACCGGCTTTTGGGCTTGTCAAGCCTAAAGCACAAGATATTTGGCCTCCCATGCCTTTTACCCCCAACATGTTGGTGGATTACCTGTGGATATCCCTGGTGAGGACTTGGGCACAGGGTGGGCAAGGCCTGGGGGAAAGCGGGCAAAACGAGGCCTACTGGACCGAGTCGAGGAGGGCGAGCCGGAGGGTTTCTGTGGAAAGGTCCTTTTCCGTACCGGGGGAATCTGTGGAAAGGGTTTCCGCAGGAACTTCACTCACCTGCGCTGCCTGGGCCGAGGCGCGGATCTTCGCCGTGGCCTGCCTTCCCTCGCTGTAGGCGTTCTGGAGCACCGTGAGCGAGCGCTGGACCTTGTTCTCGAGGATGCCTTCGAGGACGTCCACCTGGCGCTCGATGTCGATGAGCGCGGACTGCAGCTTCTCCATGTCGACTGTGCGGGCGAACTGGAGGTGGAGCTGGTAGAGCGTCAGCAGGTACGGCAAGGCCATGGCGTAGCCGACGACCATGACGTGGCGCCGGTGCGCGTTGACGATGGCGCCGCGGCATACGTCGTAGGCAGCGTCCGGGACCACGGCCAGCGCGAACGGGGTGGTCATCGCGGGGTCGATGTACTGGCCGACCTCACGCACCCGACGCTCGACCTCGCGCTCGACCTGGGCGAGCAGCTGCGCGCGGCGGTTGGCGTCCAGGCCGGGCTCGGCGAGCTGCTCGAGGGCGGGGCTGGAGACCCACTTGGAATCCATGGGCAGGAGCTTGCCGCCGGGGAGCCGCAGCGCCAGCTCGACCACCTTGCCACCCACCCAAACGTTTCGCTGCAGCATCTCGGGCGGCAGGTGGCGCAGGGCCTCCTCCAGAATCCGCTCGCCGGCGGCCCCGCGGCTCGAGCTGCCCGCGATCACGCTCTCCAGTCGCTTCAGGCTCGCCCGCGCCTCCTCCTCGATGGGTTGCCGGGCGGAGACCGCGGAGCGAAGGCCTTCGAGCGCCGACTGCGTCTGGGTGAGCCGCTCCCGCAGCTCGGCCGCCTGGACCTCCTGCGACTGGCCGCCGGCCTGGACGCGCATCTTGAGCTCGGCGACGTCGCGCGCGTGAACCTCAGAGCGACGAACCAGGTTCCAAACGAGGAACGCTACTCCCGCGACCAAAGCCATGAGGCATACCAGAAGCAGCGCGAACAACAGTTCGAGCACCGACATGTTGGGAATTGTAGCCCTGGATCGGGGTATAAACAAGGCCGTTAACATGAGCCAAGTGGCCGAGCTTCACCCGCTTCCCGAGTCCGAGCAGGCACCCGACCGCATCCCGCTGGAGGAGGTCTACATGCGCATGGCCGAGGAGCTGGCGAAGCGGTCGACGTGCGCGCGGTTGCAGGTCGGCACGGTGATCACGACCCCGGACCTGACCCAGGTCCTGGGCATCGGCTACAACGGCAACGCCCGCGGCCTGCCCAACCGTTGCGACTCGACGACTCCCGGAGCCTGCGGCTGCCTTCATTCGGAGCAGAACGCCCTCATCAAGGCAGGCGCACAGCTGGCAGGCAAGGTGATGTTCGTCAGCGCCTCGCCGTGCGTGATGTGCGCCAAGATGGCGATCAACGCCAACGTCGCGCGCGTCTACTATCGCGAGGCTTACCGCGACCCCGTGGGGCTCGACGTCCTGCGCCAGGGTGGGGTGGAGGTCATCCACTACGACCGCTGGCGCGACCTCTGGCGCTAGTCGCGCACGACCGTCCAGCCGTCCTCGGTCCGCACGATTCGCGGCTCCACGATGGGCACGTCCTGGAGTCGGCGCGCCCGCGCGAACAGCCTGTCAACGTCAGGCTCGCCGGCGACTGACTCCAGCACCGCGTGCGTCGCGTAGACAAGCGTGATGTCGGGGTTTCGCAGCGCCTCACCCGGTGAGGCCCACAGCCAGTCCGTGACCTCGCCCTCCTGCGGCTGCACCGTCTGGCCGGCCGGCAGCCGGGCGAGGTAGAAGCGCGCGTCGAAGCGGCGACGGAGCTGCGCGGGAGTCACCCACCGCGCGAACAAGGCCAGGCGATCGAAGGCGGGGACAAGGCCGAGGGACCGCATCGCCTCGGCAAACGAAGCACCCCGGGCGATCCCGGATCGCAACGCCGCGGTCTCGGCGTCGCGCGCCATGCGCCGCCCCTTGCGCGCCAGGAGAATGCCCGTCTCCTCAAACGTCTCGCGCACCGCGGCGGCCGCGATCTGGTCGCCCCACAGGTGGTCTTCGTCGTGCACTGCACCGCCCGGGAACACGTACGCCCCCGGCGCGAAGTCCGCGCCACCCGGACGGTGGACGAGCAGCAGCTCCCACGGGTCACGGCCCCGCACCAGGAGCACCGTGGCCGACGGTCGGGGCGTGACCGGCGACCCATCGAGGTTGAGGTGCCGGGCGATGTCGGGAGGCAGCGCCACGCATCGACTGTATCTAGGATTCGCGGGTGGACTTCGGCATCGAGGGCAAGGTCGCGCTCGTCACCGCCGCCACCCGCGGGATCGGCCTCGCCATCGCACAGTCGCTCGCGAAGGAAGGCGCGCGCGTGGCGGTAGTGGCGCGGACTGAATCCGACGTGCGACGCGTGGCCCAAGAGCTGGGCGGGGTTGGCGTGGTGGCCGATGTCGTCACCGAGGAAGGCTGCGTCCGAGCGGTTGCACAGACGCAGCAAGACCTCGGCCCGGTCGAGATCCTCGTCAACAACTTCGGCGCGCGGGCCGGGAGCACATGGCAGGACACCGGCCTGCAGCAGTTCGAGGACGCGTTCCGAGGCAACGTCACCGTGAGCGCGCGCATGTCGCAGCTCGTCCTGCCTGGGATGACCGAACGCGGCTGGGGCCGCATCGTCGTCATTGCGTCCGTCTGGGGACGCGAGTCGGGGGGCGCGCCTGCCTACAACGCGGCCAAGGCCGCGGAGATCAGCTTCGCGAAATCCCTCGCGCGTGAGGTCGCAGCCAAGGGCGTGACCGTCAACTCAGTCGCTCCGGGCTCGATCCTGTGGGAGGGCGGCGGCTGGCACCGCCGCCAGCAGGCCGACCCTGACGGCATCGCCGACTTCGTACACCGCGAGATGCCGCTCGGCCGGTTCGGAACGGCGGACGAAGTCGCGAGCGTGGTCGCGTTCCTGTGCTCGCGGCAGGCGAGCCTCGTCACCGGCGCGTGTATCGCAGTCGATGGTGGTCAGGGACGGTCCAACATCTAGGCGGGTGCGCCACCTAGCACTGGTCGTTCTGCTGGTCCTGACCGCGGGCTGCCAGCCATCGCAACCCGCGCCGCAGCAGGCGTATCCGACGCCCGGGAATCGCACCGGCGTCATCGGCGCCGCGCCCTATGAGATCGACGTCCCGCGGCAGTGGAACCGGACTCTCTTTCTCTACAGCCACGGTTACGTGGCTCCCACCGGCGCCCCCAACCCAGCCCAATCCGCCTCGCTGCCCGTCCTGCGCGCGTGGCTCCTGGATCACCATTTCGCTGCGGCCGGGTCCGCTTACTCGTCGACTGGTTGGGCGGTCGAGGACGCGCTGAAGGACCAGATGGCCCTGCTGGACCTGTTCACTCAACAGATCGGCGCGCCAGAACGGGTCATCGCCTGGGGCGCGTCTTTGGGTGGGCTCGTGACGGCGGGCCTGGTCCAGCTCCATCCCGAGCGCTTCACGGCCGCTATGCCGCAGTGCGGAGTCCTGGCGGGAGGCGTGGCGACGTGGAACGCGGAGCTCGACGCCGCGTACGCGTTCAAGACCCTGCTCGCCCCGAATTCAGACCTGCAGCTGGTGCACATCGTCGACTCGGAGGCCAACCGGCTGCTTGCCCAGCAGATCTACATCGAGGCGCAGACGACGGCAAAGGGTGAGGCTCGGCTGGCCCTGGTCGCCGCACTGATCGACCTTCCTGGCTGGTTCAATCCCCTGGAGCCGGAACCGGCGCCGACCGACTACGTCGCAAGGGCTCGCGCCCAGGCAGCCTGGGAGTCACGGGTGGACTTCGCGTTCGCCTTCGGCTTTCGGCTCGAGCTGGAGCAGCGCGCCGGCGGCAACCCGTCCTGGAATGTGGGCGTCGACTATGGCCGCCTCCTGGCCCCGTCCCCCAGCCTGGACGAGGTCAAGGCGCTGTATGCGGCGGCGGGCCTGGACCTGCAGGCGGACCTGACGCGTCTCAATGCCGGGAAGCGGATCAAGGCCGATCCAGGCGCGGCCGCCTACCTCGATCGCAACATCAGCTTCGACGGCCTCCTTCAGGTTCCCGTCGTTTCCATGCACACCACGGATGACGGCCTGGTCATCCCAGGCAACGAAGGCGCATACGCTCAGGCCGTGGCGGCGCAGGGGAAGAGCGAGATGCTGCGCCAGCTGTTCGTGCACCGGGCCGGGCACTGCGCGTTCACGCCTGCCGAGACCATCGCCGCGATCCAGGTGCAGCTGAAGCGCCTCGACTCCGGCTCGTGGGATGAAGGCGCGCTGCAACCATCCGCCTTGAACGCCAACGCCACCAGACAGGGAGCGAGCGCCAGCCAGGTCTTCGGCGTCACGCTTCAGCCTTCCTTCGCCGACTTCACGCCGCCGCCGTATCCGCGACCGCACCTCAAGGGCGCACCGATCCCCGCCTAGAATCGGACGGTGGATTCGCGCCGCGCCGACTTCGTCATCGTGGGCGGAGGATCGGCGGGTTGCGTTCTCGCCGCACGCTTGAGCGAGGAGCCCGGCGTCGAGGTCGTGGTTGTGGAGGCGGGCGGTCCCGGCGAGAGCGACGATATCCGCATTCCCGGCCTCGCGCGCAACCTCTTCCTGAGCGATTACGACTGGGCCTTCTTCAGCGAGCCCGAGCCGATGCTGGAGGGGCGCCGCGTCTACCAGCCACGCGGCCGGGTCCTGGGCGGGAGCTCGGCGATCAACATGATGGTCTACATGCGCGGCAGCGCCGCCGACTACGACGAGTGGGCGGCGCTCGGGAACGTGGGTTGGGACTACGCGTCGGTGCTGCCCTACTTCAAGAAGGCAGAGGACAACGAGCGCGGGGAGTCGCGTTTTCACGGCTCCGGCGGCCCGCTCGCGGTGTCCGACTCACGGTCGCGCAACCCGCTGGCGGCGGCTTTTGTGGAAGCCGCTGTCGAGTATGGACTGCCCGCAAACGACGACTTCAACGCCGAGCGGCAGGTGGGAGCCGGCTTCTTCCAGGTAACGCAGCGGGAGGGCGAGCGCTGCAGCGCCGCGGCGGCCTACTTGCATCCCATCATCGGCCGGCCCAACCTCACCGTGCTCACCGACGCCAGGGCTGTCCGAGTCGTCGTCGAGCACGGCCGCGCCACCGGCGTCGAGGTCGCGACCGACGACGGTGGTCGGGTCGTGACGGCCGGCCGCGAGGTGATCCTCGCCGCGGGCGCGTTCAACTCGCCGCAGCTTCTCCTGCTTTCGGGCATCGGTCCCGCGGACGAGCTCCGACGCCACGGCATCCCGATCACTCTGGAGCTGCCAGGCGTGGGGGCCAACCTGCACGACCACCAGGGTGTGCTGACGTCTTGGGAGACGCACGAGGCGATCGGGTTGTGGAACGTCATCAGCGAGGTGAACCGCGAGCGCTTCGACCGCGAGAGGCGAGGTCCGATGACCACGAACTACGTCGAGGTGGGCGCGTTCGCGCGCATCGCCGGGTCGACCGAGGCGGAGATCGAGTTTCACGTCATGCCTGGGATCACATACGTGGACAAGCGGCGGCGGGCGCAGCAGCCTGGGCTGAGCATCTTTCCCACGCTCCTGAAGCCGCGGGCTCGTGGGCGGGTCGGCCTGCAGTCCCGGGATGCCCTGGCGCCGCCCCGGATCGAGCTCGGTTACTACTCGGATCCCGCCGATCTCGACACGATGCTTGAGGGCGTAGGCATGGCGGCGGAGCTCGCGCGTCAACCAGCGCTTGCCCGCCACATCGCGCGCGGTCATGAGGCACCCGCGGCGCTCGACCGTGACACGTTGCTCGAGCACGTGGTCGCCCAGACCCAGACGATCTATCACGCCGCGGGCACGTGCGCCATGGGCGCGGTCGTCGACGCGGAACTGCGCGTGCGAGGTGTAGACGGGCTACGAATCGTAGACGCTTCCGTGATGCCGACGCCAGTACGCGGTAACACCAACGCGCCGGTGATCATGATCGCCGAGCGCGCGGCGGACCTCATCGTCGGCCGGCAGCCACTTGCGGCGGCCGAGCGCTCGCCGGTCGAGGCCTAGATGCCGGTCTTCAAAGGCGTGCTCAAGGCCACGCCCCGCGGCGGAGGAGGGACGCTTGTCGCCGTGCCGAAGGCGGTT
>WNGB01007040.1_pt1 | contig 34405 bp, 31 predicted proteins | sample 5400681 | NCBI WGS metagenome assembly WNGB01 (sample SAMN13153367, study PRJNA577476) | soil metagenome | isolation source: 115 cm soil or saprolite under grassland replicate 2 | place: USA:California | collected 2016-06-15
GCCGGCGCAGAACCCGACCCTCACGCCGCAGGTCGCGCGCCGCATCCTCGAGCTCCCGGTGCACGTCGAGGATGCGGCGCGCGACCTGCGGCGTGAGGGTCGGGTTCTGCGCCGGCCAGGAGACGTGCTGCAGCGAGATGAGCTGCACCACCAGGACACGGTTGTGGGAGGCTTCGGCGACCGCGAGATGGAATTCTCGCCCGAGCCGCGTGAAGGCGGGAACGTCGCCGATCCGGCGCTCGGTCTCGGCATTGAGTTCGTTGAGCCGGGCGTAATCGTCGGCGGTGCCGTTGACGGCTGCGAGCTCGGCCGCGAGGCCTTCGATCGCGCGCTGCGCGTCCATGATTTCGTCGACCGACACGCCGGCGAGGTCGAGCTGCACCGCGAGCGCCTCGGCGAACAGGCGGGCGTTGCCCTGCGCGATGCGCGCGCCGCCGCCGGCGCCGACCTTGATCTCGACGATGCCCTGGGCCTCGAGCGTGCGCAGGGCGTCGCGTGCCACGATGCGGCTCACCCCGAAGCGCTCGGCCAGGTCCTTCTCGGTGCCCAGAAAGTCGCCTGGGCGCATCTGCTTGGCGAACAGCGCGTCGCGCACCTGCGCCACAATCCGGGTCGACAGGGTCGGACCGCGGAAGGCGAGGACTTCGCCACGTTTGATCGCCGGGTGCAGGCGCATGGATTCGCTCGATTCCCGATCGGAGCGCACTCGATCGCGCAAAAGATGATAAAGATAGTATCTTTTGCAGATAGGCCCGTCAAATGGACTTTTCGGGCCTGTGATGGTCCGGCTTGGGACGCTAAAAAAGAGAAAAGCCCCGGGCCAAGCCCGGGGCTTTCCAACCCCCCGATCAATCAACGAGGGAGAGCCTAAGCCGGGCAAGCACCCTCTGGCAATTTTCAAATGCGGTCTCAGGGGAGATTTCCACCGGGTGTGGCTTTCGTACCACTCGCCGGTAAAACGGCGCGCGCGGCCGCGCGCCAGGGAACCAGCAGTAGAATGAAGGGCGCGAGCCAGATTATTCGCGCGCCGTAGCGGTCGTGCGGGTTCGACAGCGCGCCGCAGACGAACGCACTGGCGAGGATCGCGAGCGCGACGACCGTCGCAAGCCGGCTGAGGTCGGCGTAGCGCGCGCGCCGCACGCCTAGCGCGATCACGCCGAAAAGGAGGAGCATCGAGGCGAGAGCCACCGGCACGTGCACACGGTTGATTGCCACGAAGTCGAGCTCGCCCTTTTGCTGGCGCGCCGCCTTCATGGCCGGCAGCATCTGCGGCGCGAAATTTTCGATCATGCCGTAGGTGTGCCAGATCTCGGTGTTCACGCCATAGCCGGTCGCGACCTTCACGAGCTGCCGCGCGGTCGCCACCACGGCGCCCTGCAACTGCAGCCAGGGATAGGCGGCGAGGCTTTCGAGTACGATCGTGCGCATCTCCTCGTTCATGCCCTGGAACCGGCCGAGCCGGTCGAACACGCTCTCGCCCCAGAAAAAGACGTCGGCATCGTCGGGCAGTTCGTGCAGGTGGTCGCACAGCTTGAAGCGCGGGTCTGGGCAATGCTCGGTGAGATAGCGCTTGACGATGCCGTCGTTAAGCATGCGGCCGAACATGAGCGCGATGCCGCCCGGCGTCCAGGCCAGCCGGCGCGCTATCACGTAGTTGGAGGCGACGAGCAGCGCCGCACCAAGCGCGAGCGCCAGCGCGCCGCGCGCGATGCCGGCCCACGGCACGACGCGGCGGTCAAACAGCGCGATGAGCACGCCCGCGACGAGGAGCATCATCAGGACCGCCAGCGTGGCGTTGTGGGTCGCGGCTGCGCATGCGACGAAGCCGACGAGCGCGATGCACTCCCATGGCCGCAGCGCATCGGCGCGCGCGACCATCAGGTAGAGCGCCAACACGCCGAGGCCGGCAAAGACATCGGTAATGAGTTGGCTCGTGAGCCAGGGCAGGGTGGTCACGATTGTAAGCGCCGCGACGCTGACCATCAGCACGCGCGAGCGTTCAAAGCCGTGCACGCGCAGCACCAGCGCGACGATCCACACCGTCGCGGCCGCCTGCACTACGACCACGGGCCAGAAGTCGGGTTGCGAGAAGAGGTTGAGGAACAGGCCGTAGACGGTCGAGCGGCTCTCCTCCAGCGTGCCCTCGTGCCAGCGCGCAAAGTAGCCTCCGGTGTCGAACTGGAGCAGTGGGAAGCCGTTCCACAGTGCCGGCGCGATCAGCAGGAGCATCGCCGCGAGCGCGGCAGCGGTACGGATGATGCGCGTCACGGTCGGCCCGCCTCCAGACTCATAAGGCGCCCACTTATGCTATAAGGCGGGCATGTTCGTCACCTTTTTCCACGAGCTCAAATCGGCTGGCGTGCCGGTGACGCTGCGCGAATATCTCACGCTGATGGAGGCGATGGAGCACGACCTCGCGTCGCGGCGAGTGGAGAATTTCTACTATCTCTCGCGCGCGGCCTTGATCAAGGACGAGCGCAACCTCGACAAGTTCGACCGCGTGTTCGGCCATGTGTTCAAAGGCCTGGAGCTGCTCAGCGACGCACTCGTGGTCGAGATCCCGACCGAGTGGCTCAAGAAGCTCGCCGAGAAATACCTCACCGACGAGGAGAAGAAGATGGTCGAGGCCATGGGCGGCCTCGACAAGCTCCTTGAGACACTGCGCCGGCGGCTCGCCGAGCAGAAGGGCCGCCACCAAGGCGGCAGCAAGTGGATCGGCACCGCCGGCACCTCGCCCTACGGCGCCTATGGCTACAATCCCGAAGGCGTGCGGATCGGCCAGGGCGAGAGCCGCCATCAGCGCGCGGTCAAGGTCTGGGACCGACGCGACTTCAAGGATCTCGACGACCAGGTCGAGCTCGGCACCCGCAACATCAAGGTCGCGCTCCGGCGGCTGCGCAAGTTCGCGCGCACCGGCGCGCCCGACGAGCTCGATCTCGACGGCACCATTCGCGGCACCGCGCACAAGGGCTATCTCGACATTCTCATGCGGCCGGAGCGCCACAACGCCGTGAAGGTGCTCCTGTTCTTCGACATCGGCGGCTCGATGGACTGGCACGTCAAGGCGACCGAGGAGCTGTTCTCGGCGGCGCGCAGCGAGTTCAAGCACATGGAGCATTTCTACTTCCACAACTGCCTCTACGAGCGGGTGTGGAAGGAGAATCGCCGCCGCTGGAACGAGACCACGCCGACCTGGGACGTGCTGCATACCTATCCGCACGACTACAAGGCGATCTTCGTCGGCGACGCGTCGATGTCGCCCTACGAGATCGTGGCGCCGGGCGGCTCGGTCGAGCACTTCAACGAGGAAGCGGGCGAAGTGTGGATGGAGCGCGTCACCCGCACCTATCCCGCCTGCGTGTGGCTCAACCCGGTGCCGGAAAGCCAGTGGGAGCACACCCAGTCGATCCGCATGATGCGGCAGATCGTGGGCGGGCGGATGTATCCGCTGACGCTCGAAGGACTCGACAAGGCGATGCGGGAGCTGGTGAGATGACGTGTCCATTCGATCCAATGCAGGGCGGTTGAGCATGGTATCGCGCAAGAATCTGCTGGCTGGTACCGCCGTCGTCCCTCAAGCCAAACGGAGGGAAACTGCCCGAGCGCACGTTGCGCTCGCGTGGTATCGGCGTGAGGACTACCCGCGCATTATGGAAGAGATGGCGGATCGCAACGAAATGCACGACAGCCATGATGAGTGGCTCGGCGAGGCGGAGCGGGTGGAGCGGCACCTCGCAAGCACAGGAGAATCCGCACGGCGGATTGTCATCGATCCGGATGAATTTCGCGCTTGGTGCGAACAGCGCGACGCGAAGCCGGTCGCCAATGCGCGCAGCAGGTTTGCGATCGAGGCCTTGCGCGTCATGGAGGACAAGCAGCCGTAGCAGGATGGAACGCGAGCAAATCCGCGTTGATCGGCGAGGCGCGTCTTCGTCTACTCGCTACTCGCCGGCTGCTATTCGCTGGCGTTGAACCGATGCTATAGTCGGATTCGCGGACAAGCCGCTGGTGGGGGCACACAAGAGGAGGAGCTTGATGAGGACTGTTGGATTTCTGGCGGCAGCCTGCAGCGTTGCCGTCGTCGCGTTCGCGTCGACGGCGGGTGCAAGCCCGCTCGCCGGCTCTGTGCTGAAGGGCCTCTCGGGAGCAGACCTCAGCTTGGTCGAGCCGGTGCACGGCTGCCATCGCGAAGTGCTGTTCGACCGCTTTGGCTGGCACTACCACCGCCGCAACTGCCGCCGCGTGGACGTGCCGCCGCCTGATTATGGTCCCGGCGGGCCCTACGGACCCGGCCCGTGCTACTGGGTCGGCCCGGTTCGCATCTGCCCATAGCAAAGCCTTGAACGCGCCGCCGCGCGGCTGATCGGACCGCGCGGCGTCGTCACTCTTCCAGCTACCGCTTGATCGCGAAATAGGCGGCGAACACACCAGGCACCGGCCGAGCGCATCTGCAGCGCCTGCGCGGACAGGATGTCGCGCCAGATGTCGATGAGCTCGATGCCGGCGCGGCTGAGCATGATCTGGACCGCGATGGCGGCGAGCACGCCGCAGCACACGCCGGTGGCGTAGACCAGCGCAGGGGGCACCTCGGTGCGCGGCAATTCTCGGATCGGCGTTTTCATGGGAGCGCCTAGGGTGCCCTGTTTAGAGCCGCAGCTTCAACCGTGGCAAGGGGCGCCGTTTGAGCCGAGCAGGGCAAAAGCAAGTCGACCTCCCCCGCGGCGCGGGAGAGGTCGACCGAATTCGTAGCAGGTGCGGGGTATCAGGCGCCGCGGCGCTCCGCTTCCCAGGTACCCGAGCACTCGCCGCCCTTCCAGGAGCCGACGCCCGCGGTGCCGGACAGGCGGCCGGAGCCGGTCGCGCTCTTGCTGCCGGCGCTCACAGTCACGGTGACCGAGCCGTTGCCGGCGACCTTGCCGGTGATGGTGGCGGGGCTCGAGCCTTCGGCGAGCACGGCGCCGTTCTGGATGCGGATCGGATAGCGGTAGGCGCGGTCGCAGGAGCCCCTCTCGGTCATGATGACCACGCTCCAGACGCCGTCATAGCTGGGGGCCGAGCCGACCGGGGTGGCAGCCATCGCCGCAAACGCCAGGGTGCCCGCGCCGAAGGCGAATTTCCGCAGATTCTTCTGGATCTTAACCATGAGCATCGTCCTGTTCATGCCGGCTTGAGCCGGTCGCCTCTAGGGGCTTCGTTCAGCAAATTCACGGGGGTTCATTGATCCCGCGCCCGTCCCTGTGTCGTTTTATGGCAGAAATTGGTTCAAAGACCGTTGAAGGTTTTTTTGACTAAGAAACCCTTTCGGCCCCGGGATCGAAGCTCGGATTGAGGGCCGGCGGCGGGTGTCTGTGCCAGGGTAGGGGGCTGGAGGCAGGGCCATTCGCTCGCGGCCAACCAGAGGGAGGGATCGATGCCCGCCGAACGGTTCGACTTCATCAACGCCGAGGGCCACCGGCTCGCCGCCCTGCTCGACAATCCGCGGCAGGCGCCGCGGGCCTACGCGCTGTTCGCGCATTGCTTCACCTGCGGCAAGGACGTCCACGCGGCGCGGCGCATTGCAGAGGGCCTGACCGCGCTCGGCATCGCCGTGCTGCGCTTCGACTTCACCGGTCTCGGTGCGAGCGAAGGCGAGTTCGCCAACACAACGTTCTCCTCCAACGTCGCCGACCTGGTGGCGGCAGCGGGGGAGCTGCGCCGGGTCAAGCGTGCGCCGGCGATCCTGATCGGCCACAGTCTCGGCGGCGCCGCGGTGCTGGCGGCCGCGCACGCCGTGCCGGAGGCGCGCGCGGTGGTGACCATCGCGGCGCCGAGCGATCCGGAGCACGTCACCGGCCTCTTTCGGGATCGGCTCGCGGAGATCGGCGAGCGCGGCGAGGTCGAGGTCGCGCTCGCGGGCCGGCCGTTCCGCATTCGCCGCTCGTTCGTGGACGATGTCGCCACACAGAGCCTGACCGAGAAGATCAAACACCTGCGCAAGGCACTGCTGGTCTTTCATTCGCCGACCGACGATACGGTCGGGATCGAGAGCGCGGGGGAGATTTTCGCGGCGGCGAAGCATCCGAAGAGCTTCGTGTCGCTCGCCGACGCTGACCACCTGCTCAGCCGCCGCAGCGATGCTGCCTACGTGGCGAACGTGATCGCCGCTTGGGCCGAACGCTATCTCGACCTGCCGGCGCCCATGACCGAATCGATGGCCGAGCCGGCGGCGGAGCCCGGCGTCGTGGTGCGCGAGACCGGGCAGGGCCGCTTCCAGCAGGAGGTCAGCGTCGGCCGCCACCGGCTCATCGCCGACGAACCGGTGAGGGACGGCGGCCTCGACAGCGGGCCGGGCCCTTACGACTATCTGCTTGCGGGCCTTGGCGCCTGCACCTCGATGACGCTGCGGCTCTATGCTGAGCACAAGAAACTGCCGCTCGACCAAGTCACGGTGCGGCTGTCGCACGCGAAGATCCATGCCGCCGACTGCGAAAGCTGCGAGACCAAGGAAGGCAAGATCGACCGGATCGAGCGCGTGATCACGCTTGCGGGTGAGCTCGATGACGGCCAGCGCGCGCGCCTGCTCGAGATCGCCGACAAATGCCCGGTCCATCGCACGCTGACCTCGGAGATCGAGATCAGGACGCGCGAGGAACGCGAGGAGCCTTGACCGGTGTATCCTCGCAACGGTTCCGCGGATGGACGGGAGCGGGGAAGGCTTATTCGATTGTCAAACAGCAAATCAGCCAACGCTATGCTGGCCCCTGTCTTTATCCGGGCGCGGGGGTTCGCCCGTATTTCCTTTCTCTTTCCGTCCCCGGTCGAGGGGGATGGCGCGCCGAGACGGCGCCCCGGTTGCCCGGGTTTGCCCGGTTGGCTCCGGGCTTATTGAGACGCATCTGCGGATGCGTCCGCGCCTCTCGGCGCGCCATCGCGGTATCGCTCCGCTTTCGCGTTCACGGCGGCCGGACGATGCGGGGCCTATACCCCGCAGCGTTGGCTCCGGCTGGCCGCCCGGGAATGTGGTTGTGTCGGCCACGCTCGCGGGTACCGCATCCCGCCCCACTGTCATGACACCTCATGATGGTGCCCCTCGGTGGACGGGACGCAATCACGATGGCACAAGAACAATTTAACGGCTCTGTCTCCCAAGCCGAGCGTAGAGCGCCGGCAGGACGAACAACGTGAGCAAGGTCGCACTGATCAGGCCACCGATGACCACCGTGGCCAGCGGCTTCTGCACCTCGGCTCCGGTTCCGGTGGCGACCGCCATCGGGACGAACCCCAATGATGCAACCAGCGCCGTCATGACGACCGGGCGCAGGCGCGTGGTCGCGCCCCGGTGGATGGCCTCCTGCTGCGGCGCGCCTTCGGCAATCAGTTGCTTGATGTAGCTCAGCATCACCAATCCGTTGAGGACGGCGACGCCCGACAGCGCGATGAAGCCGACCGCTGCCGAGACCGAGAACGGCATGTCGCGCAGCCACAAGGCCGCAACGCCGCCGGTGAGCGCCAGCGGCACGGCGCTGAACACGAGCAGCGCGTCGCGGGCAGAACCCAATGCGCCCAACAGCAGCAGGAAGATCAGCGCGAAGCACGCCGGCACCACGATCGTGAGGCGCTGCCGCACGGCCTCGAAGTTCTCGAACCGCCCGCCCCAGGCCAGCCAATAGCCCGGCGGCAGCGCGACCTGTTGTGCAATCTTGGCTTGCGCTTCGTCGACGAGCGAACCGATGTCGCGTCCGCGCACTTCCGCGGTCACCACCACGCGCCGCTTGCCGTTCTCCCGGCTGACCTGGTTCGCCCCCTCGGAGAAGTTGAAGCTGGCGAGTTGCCGCAGCGGGATGGTCGCCGCGCCGGCGGCCTGCCCGGCTCTCGGCAAGGGCACGGGCAGGTTGCTGAGCGCCTCGACGTCGCTGCGCAGGGCGTCCGACAGCCGCACGATGATCTGAAAGCGCCGATCGCCTTCGAACAACAGACCGGCGGCACGCCCGCCGATGGCGATGCCAATTACGTCCTGGACGTCGGACAAGCTCAAGCCGCGGCGGGCAATCTCGGCCTTGTCGATCTTGATCTCAAGAAACGGCAAGCCCGTCACTTCCTCGACCTTGACGCTGCTCGTGCCCTCGACGCCCTTGAGGATGGTGGCGATCTGGTTGGCGGCGCGCACCATCGGCGCAAACTCATCGCCAAAGACCTTGACCGCCAAATCCTCCCGCACTCCGGCGATCAATTCATTGAAGCGCATCTGAATGGGCTGGGAGAATCCAAACTTGTTGCCGGGCAGCTTCGACGCCTCGGCCTCGATCTGACGGATCAGATCGTCCTTGGACAGGCTCGGATCAGGCCACTCATGTTGTGGCCGCACGATGATATATGTGTCCGACGCGCTCGGCGGCATGGGATCGGCGGCCAAATCCGGCGTTCCGGTGCGCGAGAACACGAATGCGACCTGCGGAAAGCGACTGACCAGGTTCTCGTTGGCGAGCTGCATCGCTTGCGACTGCGACAGCGACGTGCTTGGGATGCGCTTGACCTCCATCACAATGTGCTTCTCGTCGAGCGACGGCGTGAATTCATGGCCGAGGCGCGCGAACAGCAAAGCGGCGCCGACAAACAGTAGGACGCCGGCGGCGATCGCCGGCATCGGCGCACGGATGGTGGCAGCCAACGCAGGGCGATAGAGCACTTTCAAGCCGCGAACGAATGCATTCTCGGTTTCCTGTACCCTTCCGGTGATCATGATCGCCACCATGGCCGGCACGAAGGTGAGCGACAGCACGAACGCAATTGCCAGGGCGATGATGACCGTCGCCGCCATCGGTTCGAAGGTCTTGCCTTCGACGCCGGTGAAGGTGAGCAGCGGAACGTAGACCAGGATGATGATGGCCTGGCCGTAAACGGTCGGCTGGATCATCTCCTTTGCCGACACCGCGACCGTGTCCAGGCGCTCGGGCAACGACAGCATGCGGCCGAGCGCGCGTTGACGTTCGGCCAGATGGCGCAGGCTGTTTTCCGCAATAATGATGGCGCCGTCCACGATCAGGCCGAAATCCAGAGCGCCGAGACTCATGAGATTGGCGCTGATCCTGCTCTGCAACATGCCGGTTGCGGTGACCAGCATGGTGACGGGTATCACCATCGCGGTGATGAGCGCGGCGCGGAAATTGCCTAACAGCAGGAAGAGCACCAGAACCACCAGGAGCGCGCCTACGGCAAGGTTTGCCGACACGGTCCGGATCGTGGCGTCCACAAGTTGGGTGCGGTTGAGCACGGTCCGCGCGCGGATGCTGGGCGGCAGCGTGCGGTTGATCTCCTTGATCCTGGCATCGGCCGCCGCAGCGACCGTTCGGCTGTTGCCGCCGATCAGCATGAGCGCGGTGCCAAGCACCACCTCGCGGCCGTCCACGCTCGCGCTGCCGGTGCGAAGCTCGCGCCCGAGCGTCACGACCGCGAGGTCCTTGACGCGCACCGGCACCGTGCCCTGGGTGGCGACGACGATGTCCTCGATCTCGGCCAGGCTTTCGACCCGCCCGCTCGTGCGCACCACATAGCCTTCGCCATTGCGCTCGATGTAGTTCGCGCCGCGGCTCACGTTATTGGCTTCGATCGCGCGGGCGATCTGGACGAAGGTCAGCCCATACGCAATGAGACGCGCCGGATCGGGTTGCACATGGAACTGCTTGACATAGCCGCCGATGGCGTCCGCGCCGGCGACGCCCGGTACGCTCTTCATCTGCGGCCGGATAATCCAGTCCTGAACCGTCCGCAGGTAGACGGTGCGCTGGAATTCGTCGGTAAGACGCTCGCCTTCCGCCGTCAGGTATGAACCATCGCTCTGCCACCCGGGCTTGCCGTCCCGCACCGGGATGCCTTCGCCGGGCGGCATGTATTCGACCGACCACCAGTAGATTTCACCGAGGCCGGTCGAGATCGGGCCCATCTTGACCTCGACGCCCGGCGGCAGGTTTGTCTTGGCTTCGGAGACGCGCTCGGCCACCTGCTGCCGCGCGAAATAGATGTCGGTCTTGTCGGTAAAGACGGCCGTCACCTGGGCGAAACCGTTGCGCGAAAACGAGCGGGTCGATTCGAGGCCGGGCGTGCCGGCCAGGGCGGTCTCGAGCGGAAAGGTGATCTGCTTCTCGATCTCGATCGGCGTCAGCGCCGGCGCTGTGGCGTTGATCTGGACCTGAACATTGGTCACGTCCGGCACGGCATCGATCGGCAGCCTGGTCAGCGACCAGCCGCCCAGAATCGCCGCAGCGAGCGTCACCAGCAGAACGACCCAGCGACGGTGGACCGAGAAGACCAGAATGCGCTCGATCATGGCTCAGTCCTCGGCCAATCCCTTGAGCAGCTCCGCCTTGAGCAAGAAGGTATTGGAGACTGCAACGACTTCGCCGGGTTGGAGGCCGGTCACGACCTCTACGAAGCGGTCGTCGGTCCGGCCGATCACGACCGATCGCCTCTTGAACCCCTCCGGCACGCGGACGAAGACCACCTTTTCGCTGCCGATCGACTGAGTTGCGGATATCGGCACCGCGAGCGGGACCGACTGCTCCTCGACCACGATCGCGGCCGTGACGAACGAACCCGGGCGCCATAGGCCGTCGGCATTGGGGATCTCCGCAATGACGTGCGCGGAGCGCGTGTCCTTGTCGAGGAGAGGGCTGATGAACATGACCTGGCCGGCGGCCTTGTCCGGAATTCCGCGCGCCGTAATCGATACGGCCTGCTGTTCCTTGATGGCGGGAAGCTCGGCCGGGCTGACCATGAGCTCGACCCAGACCCGGTCGAGGTCGACGATCAAGTAAAGCTCAGTTTCAAGATTGTCCCGGCCGACCGCGGTGCCGAGGTCCACCTTGCGCTCGACGATGCGGCCCGCCATCGGCGCGCGAACCTCCTGCCGCCGCAGCAATGCTTGAGGCTGGTCGGGCAAGCCCGCTATCTCGTTGTCATCGATGCCGAGGGCAAACAACTTCTGGCGCGCGATATCGAGCTTCATCCGGGTCTGCGACGCGAGGTTGCGTGATCGCAGGAATTGCTGCTCCGTCGATACGCGCTTGTCCCAGAGAGACTTGTCCCGTTCGAACAGCTCCTGTTGCAATTCGTTGGTGAGACGGGCGGCGAGATATTCGCTTTTGGCATCCGCGACCTCCCGGCTTTCGAGGATGGCCACAACCTCATCTTTGGCGACCGGATCGCCGAGCCGCTTGCGCAGCTCCGCGACCGTTCCCGATAGCTTGACGGTCACGCGCGCGAGCCGGTCGGCGCTTGGGACGATCGTTCCGGGCACGATGATGCGGCGAGCGAGCGAGTCTGCCTGAGCGGGAGCGAGATCGATGCCGGCGACGGCGATCTGCTCATCCGTCAGCTTGACGATGTCGTCCTTTTCTTCCGGTGGCCCCCCGGGGGGCGGCTCTTGTCCGCGCGGCTGGGCAACACCAGACGCGGGCAGGCCAAGGAGAGAGCGAACGCCCTGCGACAGCCCCGGGATCAGGCTTGCGGCGGCGATGCCGACCACAAGCGCGACAATCAAGGGAGAGAGGCGGGCGATCATGGCGCACCCGCCCCGGGTCCGGACACGTGCCGTTCCGCGGGCGCGAAGACGCCGCGTTGACCTAATTGAAGTGGGCGCGACCGCCCGGCACACACCGAGGCAAAGAATCGGGATGGCATGATGTGACCCCTATTTCCGCATAGCTTCCGCTGCGCGGCCGGGAGCCACGCGCGGCTAGGTTATGCCGGGGGGTCTTGGAGGCTTTCGCAGCCCGTTCCGATCGGCGACCCGAAGCGATGGCGGTGGCGCAATCGGGAGAGCGCTGCCGGTCGCGGCAGCGACTGCCAGCAGAGCCGGACACGGGACGACGCCGACGACGATCGCCATGTTCCAACCGGATTGCTTGACGTGATCATCATCGTCATCGTCATCCACGGCATGTTGGTGAACCGTTCCGTCGGCATGCACATGCGAGAGGATGTGACTGTGTGCGGCACTTTCGCCGTAGGCGTGGCTGAACGCAAAGCCGTGGTGATAGTGACTGGCGTCACCGGTCGCGGCTTCCGACGTCGCAACGAAAAATCCCTGGAGCACAAACGCGACCGCAGCCGCCATCATGACGATGGCAATCGAACGCCGCAGGACAGGCCGCGTACCGAAGCGCAAGTCGCGCCTCCTTGGTCCACAACAGCGGTCCTCAGGTTATACTAGGTGCAACCCCCCAGTCGATACCGCCCGGTACCTCCGCCCGTCATGCCGGTTCCCACGCCCTGCGACACCAGGGCACGGTCAATCAGCGCGACGGATCGTCTCGGGACGATTGAGCAACGGCCTACTCTTGCGTTGGCTTTGGGCAAACCGCAGGGGTCACCCATGAGTCTGCTCGTCGCCTATGTCATCTGCCTTGTGCTCGGACAGACGGTCACCATCTCGATCGGGCTGCTGCTCGACCGTGTGTCCTCGCCCGGGATCAGCGTGCCGGTCTCCATCGCTTTGTATTTCGTAATGTTTTGGATCGCCTGGAAGGTGGCGGTCCGGGTCACCGAGCCCAAGGCGCCGCCGCAATCGAGCGGTTCGCCATCCCCGCCAGGTTAACGTTTGTCCACGGCGGGCTCGGCAGGCCCGCGCGGTTGCGGCGCCTCCGGCTCACCGGTCGCAGGTATTTCCTTGGGAGTTGACGCCTTCCAGCCGCCGCTGTGGCGCTGCAACGCCTGCGCGACAGGTATCGTCGATCGAGCTTCGCGCATTTTTGCCTCGCGGATAGCCCCCGCGCACTCACCCGTAAGTATGACGCACCAGCGCGCAAAAGGTTCATCCTTGCGCGCTCAGAAATAGTGGGTAGCGGGGATAACGCGAGGGTTTAAGGATTATCTGAACGGCGCTCGACCGAACCAGACGGGGCGCTGGCGAACGCCGTGCCCTTCATCGCCTGTTCGACGCCGAATTTGAACAGGGCATCCATGTAGATATGATCGAACAGCCCGCGATTGGGGAAGTTGAACGATTCGGGCACCTGGGCGATGTTCAGATTGAGCCCAAGGCGCTGGGCGCTTGCCGTCATCAGCAGCAGTTCCGCTTTAAGCGCCGAGGTCAGCGCCACGCCGATCGTCCGGGCCAGGATCGCGTTGATCCTCCGTTCCGGCATCGAGAACTCGGACGAAAGCTTCGAGTTCATGATCACATACACCTGGTTGGTCGGCAGCCGGGCGGCGCCGGGTGCAAGCATGGCTTCCGGCATGATGAAGAATGGCGCCGTAACGGTGCCGTCGAGATGCATCTCCTGGAATTTCTTGCCGTTGGCCTCGACATCGATCAGGACAGGCTGGAAGAAACCGGGGATGCTCGACGAGGCCTGAAGCACGTCGCGAAAGAGCTTGAGCGCCTTGTCGTCGCCCTTACTGGCGATCGCCCCCATGTTCCAGACGACCCGGCGGCCGGCGTCCTGGTTTGTGGTCACCACCAGGAAGCGGCGGCCCTTGGCGTGCTCGGCCGCGATCGCGACCAGCATCTCGCGCGTGACACGCTTCTCGATCAACTTCTTGAGCGGCCAGCTGTCGAACAGGCTTTCGGGCGTGGTCTTGTCCTCGAACACGTCTGCCGCGGTGATTTCGGCGAAGTTCTTGCGCAGTTCCTCGTCCTGGCCGGAGCCCAGGAAGGCGTAGGGCCCGATCAGCGCTCCAATGCTGACGCCGGTCACCGCCGCGAATTCAGGGCGATTGCCGGATTGCGACCAGCCGGTCAGCAGGCCGGCGCCGTAGGCGCCGTCGGCGCCACCGCCGGAGAGGGCGAGCCACGGGCCGTTGACGGTCGGCAGCACGCGCTGGAAGTCGGTGTCCAAATCGCCCCAGACGCGAGCGTCCGGGATGCCGGGGACGACCGCTGCATTCTGATCCTCGATCGTGAACGGCGTGCGTGGCTGGTCCTTCGGGGTCGGCTTGCCCTTGGGTGTATTCTTTTTACCCTGCTTACCCTGCGCGTAGGCAGTGCCGGTGTCGAACGGCAGGCTGCTCAGGGACGGCCACGCGAGCGCGCCGACCACGGTGATGCTTGCGGCCAGGCTCACAAGAGAGCGAATGAGAGGCACCGGGGTCACTCCGATCAATCCAAGACGACTATGTCGACCTGAATGCTATCACATTCAAGGACTTTGCCTTCGATGTCACCACATTCGTCGCCTGCAGAATGCAAGCGAACGACCCCCGGCGATGGGCCGGACCCTCGGGTGCAACTGCGCCGAAAAGAGGGCTGGTGTCCCGAATCCGAAGGTTCGCAATCGGACTCGCGGCGCTGGTCTGCGAACTCCGGGTTCGGGGACTAGGCCGACCTCAGCCGGTGGTTCGGGTCGCCTGCCAGTAGCCGGAGCAACGATTCGGGCCCGACACGCCGCTCCAACCGCCGCTGCCCGCGTTGCGGTTGAGCCGGCCGGAACCGCTCGCCCGTCCGCTGCCTGACGATACAGTGACGCGAATGGCGCCGTTGGCGTAGACCCTGCCGGTCATGTTGACCATCCCGCCATCGTAGCGAACCAAGCCATCAATGATGGAGACGCCGTAACGGTAGGCGCGGTCGCATTCTCCCGCGGTGGTGACGATGAGGACGCTCCACGCGCCGTCATAGGGGGTGCGTGCGGGGGCTTCGGTCGCGATAGCGACAACGCAGACGGACGCCAGGACGCTGGCACGGACAAATTGGCTGATCATCAATGGGCCTCGTATTTCACTCGTGCGCCGTCGCCCGACAGACGCCGACCGGTTGTTATCGATCCGCCTTTTGTCCATCATGGGGCAGGAGCCGGGCGGCAATTCTTCGCGCAGCTGACGACCCAGACAAACGCAAGCGGATCCTAGGGCTTAGCGCAGACCAAAGACGGGAACAACACGCGGGCCGGCATGTCCGGCTGAGTTGAGCGGGGATTCCGCCCGGTTCTGGAGGCCGCATTGTGATTGATATTGGAACCCCTGTCGAATGACATCGAAGCGACGATCAACAGGTTTTGCTGCATCGCCAAGCGGCACCGCCCGTGCAGAAAATGTGGCGAATCGGTCCGGACGGCACGCCCTGACCGCCGACCGTTGAAAAAATGCAACAGTCGAACTTCGGCACTGGGGAGAAACGCCATGAAATCTCTCGCTGCGATCCTGGCCAGTGTCCTCGGCGTCGCGCTGGGTGGGAATGTTGCGCTTGCGCAAGCGCCAAAGTCGGGAGTCGAGCGACTCTATGTCGTCGACTGCGGCACCTCGGTCGGTCCCGACAAGTCGCGCTGGACGCCGGGCGTCGACGTCGGCAAGCCGCTCGACATGGTCGGCAACTGCTACCTGATCCGCCACGCGCAGGGCTGGATGGTGTGGGACACCGGCGTGTCCGACGATGTCGCCAATATGCCGGACGGGCGTCCGGGCACCGCCGGCTCCCCGCACTGGCGGCGCTCGAAGACGCTCGCCGGCGAAATCGAGAAGCTCGGCCTGAAGCCTGCCGACATCAAGTACCTGGCGGTGTCGCACACCCATCCCGACCATATCGGCAATGTCGAGCTGTTTCCGCAGACGATGCTGCTGGTGCAGAAGGCGGAATATGACTGGCCCTCGCCAGCGGGGCCGCGTTTCAAGCCCTCTCATCCAGTAACCAAGCTCGAAGGCGACCACGATGTGTTCGGCGATGGCAGCGTGACGATCGTGTCGACGCCGGGCCACACGCCCGGCCATCAGGTGCTGCTGGTCAAGCTGCCGAAGTTCGGCGCGGTGCTGCTCTCCGGCGATGCGGTCCACATCAAGGAAAGCTTCGAGAAGCGCTACGTGCCGTCGAACAACGTCGACCGCGAACAGACGCTCAAGTCCTACCAGCGCATCGCCGACCTCCTCGCCCAGCACAAGGCGCAGCTCTGGATCAATCACGACGCGCCCCAACGCGCGACGCTCAAGCTCGCGCCCGAATACTATGAATGAATAAGGAGCGGCCGTTGCGTCCGCGTTCCGCCGGCGTTGCGACGAACACAAACACAGGGAGGATTTGCCATGAAGGCCGTGCAGTGGCTGGTCGCCTCGATGCTCGCGTTGATCGCCTCGATCGAACCGGGATTGTCGCAGGCCGGCAAGCCCGGGATCGAACGGATGTACGTGCTCTATTGCGGCGACATCGCGTTGAACGATATGGGACGCTTCTCGCCCGGCTATTCGGGCCCAGGGGGGCTCTCAAGCACCTGCTACCTGATCAAGCACGCGCAGGGTTGGCTCTTGTGGGACACCGGCCTCGGGGATGCGGTCGCGGCCATGCGGGAAGGCCAAAAGAGCAACGCCGGCATCTGGCACGTCAAGAAGACGCTCGCGTCGCAGCTCGCCGAGATCGGCGTCAAGCCTGCCGACATCCGCTACCTTGCGCTGTCGCATTCCCACGGCGATCACGTCGGCAACGTGAATCTGTTTCCGCAGTCGACGCTGCTGGTGCAGAGAGCCGAATACGACTGGCCCGATCCGCTCGGCGTTCCGCGCTTCAAGCCGGACATGAAGGTGATCAAGGCCGAGGGCGACCACGATGTGTTCGGCGACGGCAGCGTCATGCTGATCTCGACGCCGGGCCACTCGCCGGGCCACCAATGTCTTCTGGTCAGGCTGCCCGGGACCGGGGCATTGCTGTTGTCCGGCGATGCGGTCCACACCAAGGCCAACTGGGACAACAAGCGGGCGCCGGTCCAGAACTTCAACCATGCCCAGTCGATTGCGACGCTCGACCACATGGCAGCGGTGCTCAAGCAGCACAATGCTCAGCTCTGGATCGGGCATGAGCCCAGCGAGGTTCCGCTGCGCAAATACGCGCCGGCCTATTACGAGTGAGGACCATGATCCAACGCCACGTGCTCACGATACTCATCGCCGCCGTCTGCTGCGCCGGCACGGCTCTTGACGCGCAGGCGCAGGGCAGCTTTCCGTCGCGCCAGATCACCGTGGTCGTGCCGCTGCCGGCCGGCGGCACCGCCGATCTACTCTGCCGCCTCGCCGCCGAGAAGGCGGGCGCCATCCTCGGCCAGCAGATGGTGATCGACAACCGCGCCGGCGGCGCAGGCGGACGGGTCGGCACCGAGGCGGTCATGCGCGCGGCGCCCGACGGCTACACGCTCTTGTGCGCGCCGCAGCTCACCTTCAGCATCACGCACCTCGTGTTCACCAAGTCCGCCTTCGACACGCGCGGGATGGAGCCGGTGAGCGTACTCGCCACCTATCCGTTGACGCTGCTCGGGCGCGCCAACCTTGCCGCCAGCGATCTGCCTGGCTTCATCGCCTATGCGAAGGCCAATCCCGACAAGGTCAATTACGGGCACCAGGGCAAGGGCAACACCGGACACCTACTGGGCGAGCTGTTGATGCTCAAGGGCGGCTTCCGCATGACCGAAGTGCCTTATCGCGGCAGCGCGCCCGCCATCAACGACCTCCTCACCGGGAACATCGAGGTGGTGCCGGACTATCTGCTCGCCAACAAGCAGAACATCGACGTGGGCAAGCTGAAATTCCTGGCGGTCGGCAGCAAGGAGCGGCTCAAGGACTACCCGCGCGTGGCGACCATTGCCGAGACCTTGCCCGGCGTCTATGCGGATACCTGGATGGCGGTCGCGGCGCCGCCGGGAACGCCGAAGGAGGTCGCGAAGAAGGTGTCGGATGCGATCGGACGGGCGTTCAAGATGCCGGACTTGCGTTCCCGCATCCTGTCGCTCGAAGCCGAGCCGCTCGGCAGCACGCCCGAGGAGATGCGCGAGATGGTCCGCCGCAGCGAGGCGCTCTGGGGCCCGGTTGTCACTGCGGCGAAGATTTCCGTCGACTGACGGCAAGCTCACAAGGAGGGAGATGATGGTCTTCGGGATTTGCCGCGCGCGTGCTGTCGGCCGCCTCGGCCTCGGCCTCGCGGCGCTGCTGATCGGGGTCGCGGCGTCGCTGCCGGCGCCCGCGCAGGATTATCCGTCGCGCGCGGTCAAGATCATCGTGCCGTTCCCGGCCGGCGGCTCGGCTGATGTCGTGCCGCGCATCGTTGGCGAGTGGCTGTCGCGCAAGTGGGGCCAGCCGGTCGTGATCGAGAACCGGCCCGGCGCCGCCGGGAACATTGGCGCCGAACTCGCTTACAAGGCCGAGCCCGACGGCTACACGCTGCTCTCGGCGCCGCCGCCGCCCCTCGTCATCAACCAGAATCTTTATCCGAAACTCAACTTCGATCCGGCGTTGTTCGAGAAGATCATCGTCATGGCGCGGATCCCGAATGCGCTCGTGGTCACGCCGAAATTCGCTCCCAAGTCGGTCGCCGACGTGATCGCCTATGCCAAGGCCAACCCAGGCAAGATCAACTCGGCGACCCAGGGCATCGGCACCACCTCGCACCTCACCTCCGAAATGTTCCAGATGATGGCGGGCGTGAAGGTTCAGCATGTGCCCTATACCGGCACGGCGCCAGCACTCAACGATCTGGTCGGCGGCAGTGTTGAGATCATGTTCGACAATCTCGGCGTTTCGCTTCCCCTGGTGAAAGGTGACAAGCTGCGGCTCCTGGGGGTCGCGAGCGCGAAGCGCATGGCCTCGCTGCCCGACGTGCCGACGATCGCGGCCACGCTGCCGGGCTTCGAATCGGAGGCGTTCTTCTCGGTCGTCGCTCCGCCCAAGACGCCGCAACAGATCGTCAACAAGATCAACGCCGACATCAACGAGGCGCTGCGTCAGAGCGAGCTCGCGCCGCGCTTCGCTGCATTGTCGGCCGAGATCGTGGGTGGCACGCCGCAGCAGACCGCCGAGTACATGGGCGTCGAGGTGGAGCGTTGGAACAAGGTCATCAAGGCTGCCGGCGTGAAGCTGCCATGAGCCAGTAGGTAGGGCGTGATGACGGTCGTAGAACGCAACTGGCCGGCCGAGGGCGTCGCCCGAGTGCCGTATTGGGTCTATTCCGACCGCACGCTGTTCGACCATGAGCAGGAGCGCATCTTCCGCGGTCCGGTGTGGAATTTCCTGTGCCTCGAGGCCGAGCTGCCGAAGCCGAACAGCTATCGCACGTCGTCGGCGGGCGCGATGCCGGTCGTGGTCACGCGCGACGCCGAGGGCGCCCTCAACGCCTTCGAGAACCGCTGCGCGCACCGCGGCTCGCTTCTGTGCATCAACGAGCGCGGCGAGGCGCGTAACATCACCTGCGTCTATCACAACTGGAGCTACGACCTTGCCGGCAATCTCACCGGCGTCGCGTTCCGCCGTGGGCTTGGCGGCAAGGGCGGCATGCCGGCGGACGCGCGGCCCGACGCCCATCCGCCGCGCAAGCTTCGCGTCGAGGTGCTCGCGGGCCTCGTGTTCGGGACGCTGTCGGCGCAAGCGCCCCCGCTCGAGGCGTATCTCGGGCCGGACATCGTCCGTGCCATCCGCCGGGTGATGCGTGCGCCGGTGAAGGTGCTCGGCGGCTACAGCCAGTCGCTGCCGAGCAACTGGAAGCTCTACATGGAGAACGTGAAGGACAGCTATCACGCGAGCCTGCTGCACACCTTCTTCACCACCTTCCGGCTCAACCGGCTGTCGCAGAAGGGCGGCCTGGTGGTGAGCGAAACCGGCGGCCATCACATCAGCTACTCGCTTGCCGAGGACACCGGCGGCAAGGAATACGAGCAAGCGGGGATGCGCGCCGCGCAAGAAGGTTTTGGCCTCGAAGCGCCGGAAGTGCTCTCCGCCGTCGACGAGTACGGCGACGGCATCGGCCTGCAGATACTGTCGGTGTTCCCGGCCTTCGTCCTGCAGCAGACCCGCAACAGCCTCGCGGTGCGGCGGCTGGTGCCGCAGGGGCTGGAGAAGACCGAGCTGGTGTGGACCTGCTTCGGCTTTGCCGACGACGATGCCGAGATGACCGAACGGCGGTTGCGGCAGGCCAATCTCATCGGCCCCGCCGGCTACATCTCGATGGAGGACGGCGCCGCGCCGGGCTTCGTGCAGCGCGCCGTTAACACGGCCGCCGACGTGCTCTCGGTGGTCGAGATGGGCGGTCGTGGCATCGCCTCCGATGACACGCGCGTCACCGAGGCGGCGGTGCGCGGCTTCTGGACCGCCTACCGGCAATACATGGGACTCTGAGCATGATCCGGAAAAGTGGGCACCGGTTTTCCGACAAGATCATGCTCCATTGCGAAAAGAGCGGGCCGCGAATGATGCAGCCGGCACAAACCCGACTCTAGCGCCGCAATGGAGATCGCGGCGCAGCTCAAGGTCCAGGATCTCCTCGTGCGCTACGTCGAGGCGATCGACGATGACAAGCTGGAGGCTTGGCCCGATTTCTTCGTCGAGCAATGCCGCTACGTGGTCACGACCGCTGACAATCTTGCCCAGGGACTGCCGCTCGGCCTGATCTACGCGACGTCGCGCGCCATGCTGCGCGACCGCGTGCGTTCGCTCCGCCAGGCCAACGTCTACGAGGCGCAGCGCTACCGCCACGTCATCAGTCCATCGCGGTTGGAAGTTTCCGAAGGCGGGCTGGTGCGGGCGCAGACCAATTTCATCGTGGTACGGATCATGCACAGCGGCGAGACCATCGTCTTCGCTACCGGCCGCTATGACGACCGCATCGCGCTCGACACTGCGGAAGGTCCGCGCTTCGTCGAAAAAATGGTGGTCCTGCTTGCGATCCCGCTATAACGCGGCGTCCCATGCTGACGCCCGACCATGCCCCAGTGCCGAACCTGCTGCGGCACCGCTCATTCGTGATGTTCTGGTGCGCGCGCACCTCGACCACCGGCGCCTACCAGATGTTCTCGGTCGCGGTCGGGTGGCAGCTCTACGAGCTCACCAACAATCCGCTCGATCTTGGAATCGTGGGGCTGGTGCAACTCGTCCCGCTGCTGTCGCTGGCGCTGTTCGTCGGTCAGATCTCCGACCGCTACGACCGCCGCATGGTCATCGGCATCACGCAGGTGGTGAAGGCGGCAGCGGCGATCGCGCTGGCGCTGGGCTCGGTCGGCGGCTGGCTGACGCGCGAGCTGATGTTTATGTTCCTGTTCGTGATCGGAGTCGCGCGCGCATTCGAAATGCCGACCATCCACGCGATCTTGCCCGACATCGTCCCACAAACCGTGCTGCCGCGCGCGATCGCCGCCTCCGCCAGCGCCCAGCAGACCGCCATCATCGCTGGTCCGGCGATCGGCGGCGCCATCTACCTGCTTGGTCCGCAAGCGGTGTACTGGACCTGCGTTGCGATCTTCGCGACTGCGGCGGTTCTGATCAGTCTCGTCGACACGGCGCTGGCGAAGCAGGACAAGAGCCCGGTCACCCTCGCCTCTTTCTTTGCGGGCTTCCACTACATCCGCAGCCGCCAGGTCCTGTTCGGCGTCATTTCGCTCGACCTGTTCGCGGTGGCGATGGGCGGCGTCACCGCGATGTTGCCGGTGTTTGCCCGCGACGTGCTGGAGACCGGGCCCTGGGGCCTTGGGCTGCTGCGCTCGGCCCCGGCCATCGGTGCGCTGACCATGTCGATCGTGCTGTCGCAGCACATGATCACCCGCCGCACCGGCGTGTGGCTGTTCGCCTCGGTCGCGGCCTACGGGTTCGCGATCGGCTTCTTCGGCCTGTCGACCTCGCTCATTGTTTCGATGATCGCGCTTGCGAGCTACGGCGCGGCCGACGCCATCAGCGTCGTCATCCGCCATTCGCTCGTGCTCTCGCGCACGCCTAACGAGATGATGGGGCGGGTGACGGCGGTGAACACGATGTTCACTGGCGCGTCGGGCATGCTCGGCGACTTTCGCGCCGGCGCCGTGGCGGCGGTGCTCGGCGTGGTACCGGCGATCCTCATCGGCGGCGTCGGCGCCATCGCGGTCACCCTGCTGTGGATGCGCCTGTTTCCCGAGCTGCCGCGCATCGACAAGCTCACCGGCGACACGTGATTGCCCTCGTAGCATGGAGACTAAAGCGCGGTTACGCGCGTCTCGCGCTATGGCGGAATGCGGGCGATCCCGCCGCGTGGCAAGAACCCGGATTATGGCTCCTTCCGGGCCACGACCTGTTGCCGCACTACCAGGACGGAGCACTTGGCGTAGCGCACCACGTGCCCGGCGTTGGAGCCCAGGAAGTAGGTGCGGATCCCCGGCTTATGCGGCCGGTGCGAGCTCATCACGATGAGATCGGTAGGGATGGCGTTCGCCTCCTCCAGGATCTCCTGGTGGATGCCGCCCTGGCGCACGGTCGACGACAGCCGCGAGGCGTCGAGGTCGATCTCCTTCAGGATGATCGCGAGCGCATCCTCGGACGCCTTGCGCTGCTGCGCCTCGAAATCCGGCGGCACGTATTCGGCCAGCATGACCGGCGTGAGCGGCAGCACGTTGACCAGCCGGATGGTGCCGTTGGATTGCTCCGCCATCGACACGGCGCTCGCGATCGCCGGTTTGGCAAGGTCCAGATCGGTCAGATCGATCGGAACGAGAATATGCTTGTACATGGCCACGTCCTTCTCCCAGACAGGACTCGAACCATGGCCTCATACTGCCACTCTTCGTCGGGAGCGGGAACCATCTTGTTGCCGGCAGCCCGCCCCAGGTGCGGCGAAATGCGCTAGTGCCCCGAACCCGAAGTTCGCGCGCCCGTGCCGGGAGTCCAATTGCGAACGTCGGGTTCAAAAGGGGCACTAGAATCATAGCGTTGCTAGTGGCCCTTGATTCCGAAGTTTCGCCTAAGAATATGCCGCGAGTGCTGGCGAACTTCGGAATCGGGCCACTAGTCGGCGGCTGCCTTGAGCGAACGCGGCGTGATGAAGCGCTCGAGCCGTCCGCTGCGGGGATTGAGGTTTTTCCAGTCGTTCCCGGCGAAATCGATCACCAGCAGCCCGCAGGTTGGCAGCCCCTCGTTGAGCCGCTCGCGCGCCGCGATGTCGCCGGCGGCGATCAGGAGCCGGGCCGCGTCGTGGAGCCCCGGATTGTGGCCGACCATCAGCACGCACCGCGCCGAGCGGGGACTTTCCCGGGCCAGGTCCAAGATGGCTTCGGGCTCGGCGTGGTAGAGCGCCTCTTCGAACGTCACCGGGAGTGGCGAGGGCAGGGCGCTTGCAACTCCCGCCCAGGTCTCACGAGTGCGCCGCGAATCCGACACCACGGCCCGGTCCGGCCGCAGCGCATGATGAGCTATGTAGGCCCCAATCCGGGGTGCATCCTTGTAGCCGCGCGCGTTGAGCGGGCGATCCCGGTCGGACATGCCGGCTTCGCCCTTCTCGGCCTTGGCGTGTCGAAGCAGCAGCAGGCGCATGGCAACAGCATCGATTTCCGTGGCGCGAAAGTCTAGCATAGCACCATGACAGCGGGGCCGCGGGGACCCCCTCGGGAAGACAGCGTGAACGCGTCCGAACGGCTGGCCTACGCACCGAGCTGGTACACCGAAACCATGGCAGCGGCGCCCGAACGGCCGCCGCTGACGGCCAATCTCGACGTCGAGGTCTGCGTGGTGGGTGGCGGCTTGGCGGGTCTCACCGCAGCCCGCGAGCTCGCCCGGCGTGGCTGGTCGGTAGCGGTGCTGGAGACGCGCCGGGTCGCCTGGAATGCGTCTGGCCGCAATACCGGCTTTGTCATCCCGGGCTTCGCCCAGGGCATCGACGCCGTCGTGCGGCGGGTCGGGCTTGCTCACGCCAAGCAGCTCTGGGACTTGTCGGATGCCGGCGTCGAATATGTGCGCGCCACGATCCACGAGACCGGCATGCCGGGCGTCGATCTGGTCGAGGCCGGCTGGCTCAAGGTCGCCAAGACCGACGATGCCGAGGAGGACCTGGCCCTGGTCCGCCTTGTCGGCCAGGACCTCGGCGCGCTCGCCGAGGGCTGGGCTATGGAACGCGTGCGCGAGGTGCTCAAGAGCAACCACTATTTCCACGCCATCCATTTTCCGACCGCCTTCCATATCCATGCGCTCAACTACGCGCTCGGGCTGGCGGCCGCGGCCGAAGCGGCGGGCGCCCGCATCTTCGAAAACACCCAGGTGCTCTCGCTCGACGCCGACGGCGTGCGCAAGCGGATCGACACGCCCGCGGGGCGCATGCGGGCGGCCCATGTCGTGCTGGCCGGCAACGTCCATCTCGGTCCGGTCATGCCGCGGGTCGCCGGCACCCTGCTGCCGGTGTGGACCTATGTGGCCACGACCGCGCCGCTTGGTCCACGGCTCGAGGGCGCGATCAGCTTTCGCGGGGCGGTGAGCGACAGCGACTACGCCGACAATCACTACCGGATCGTCGGCGGCGACCGGCTGATGTGGTCGGGCGGGGTGACCACGTGGGAGGGCAATCCGCGTCGGTTTGCGCCCAAGCTCAAGTCCGGCATCGAGAGCGTCTATCCGCAGCTCGCCCCGGTCGAGATCGAGCATGTCTGGACCGGCGTGCTCGGCAACACGCTCCACCGCATGCCGCAGATCGGCGAGCTTTCGCCGCGGCTGTGGCTCGCGAGCGGCTTCGGCGGCCACGGGCTGAACACGACCGCGATGGCCGGCAACATCATCGCGCGCGCGATCGACGAGGGCGACGACACCTGGCGGCTGTTTCTGCCCTTCGAGCTGGTGTGGTCGGGCGGCGTGTTGGGCCGCGCCGCGGCGAAGGTCTACTACACCTGGTCCCATCTGCGCGAGCGCAGCAAGGCGCGCCAGGCCCGCCGCCGCGAGAAAGAGTATCGCCGCAGCGAGCAGCGCCAAGCCGCGCCGGAGGCGAATGCGCCCGATACCCTGGCCGAGCGTGCCGAGGCGATGCTGCGCCCGCGTACGGACGAGGTGGCGAAGGTAGAAGCGCTGGCGGCTGCAGATGCCGAGGCGGCGGCATCTGGCGCCGAGGCCGCGGCCCCCCGTTACGATTGGCGCAGCCTGCTCGACCGGCGCCGCGCCGAGCCGCCGCGGCAGGAATGAGTGCGTCGCCGAACCAGCTCGATGCTATCGCTGCCGCGTGGACTTGTCCGACAGCGACCCCACGATTTCGCTCGCGGCGGCCCGCAGATCGGCGAGATGGCGGGCGGCAAATTCCTCGACCGTGAACGCGGTCTTGACGAACAGGATGTTGATCGAGCCGAGAACCCGCTTCTGATCCTGCAGTGGCACGACGATCGCCGCCAGCCCGTCATCGAACGGAGGACGCCCAAAGTGTCCGCCGGTGAAGCCCGGATCGCGGATGGCGTAGCCCCGCCGGCGCGTCTCGGCGAAAATCCGCTCGAGCCGTTTCGGGTCGCGCGCGAGTTGATCCTCCGGCCGGTCGGACGTGTGCAGCCGTCGGATGATGGCGTCGCGCTCCTGGTCCGGACAAAATGCGAGATAGGCGCGCCCCACGCCGGTCTGCAGCCAATTCGCCCGTACAATGACGCCAACGCGCTTGAAGTCATTGTGGTGGATGAGAAACGGCGTATGCGGGCGGCTGGTCTCCCGCCGTTCCATGCAATCGCCGGCGGGGACGAAAAGATCTGAAGGCCACAGAATCCGTTGGCACAAGCGGTCGAGCACCGGCGCGGCCGCCTCGGCCACGCGATCGTAGCGATCGCGCTTGCGCGTCGATCGGTTGAACATGCTGATCCGGTAGTGGCCGTCGGCGAGCCGCCGCGAGACGAGACCTGCTCGTTCCAGCGTGTTCAGGATTCGCAGCAGGCTCGGTTTAGAGATTCTCGTGGCTCGGTAGATGTCGTGCAGCGACGAGATCGGGTGTGACTGCAGAACTTGAAGTACCTGCAGCCCGCGTTCCAAGCCCCGGATCGTTTCGGCCTGCGGCATGGTTCAACCCATCGGCATCGCGCTGCCGGCGCCAGTCTAGTCATTCCGCTGCACGGAATGCAACATTCCGCCAGCCGGAATCGGTGTCTTTTTTGTTGGCCACGCGAGGGCCGCGGGCCCATCATCGCGGTGCAATTTGGGTTCTCGTGCCGTCCGAGGGAGACGCCAATGCGCCGTCGGTCGTTTCATCATACCTGCAGGATCGGGCTGTCCCTGTTCGCGCTTGGCGTGGTTGCCGCAGGGTCGCCGGTCTGCGCGCAGCCGTATCCGTCAAAAATGATCCGTTTCATCGGTGGCACGGCACCTGGCAATCCTCCTGATATTATCGTCCGTATCATCGCGACCGAGCTCGGCGAGAGCGAGGGCTGGCGAACGATCGTCGAAAATAAGCCAGGCGCAATCCAGACAATCGGAGCGGCTGAGGTCCTCAAACAGCCGGCGGACGGTTATACCGTCCTGTCCATCGCACTGCCGTCCACGGCCGCGCCCGCACTCCTGCCCAACCTGAGCTTTCGGTTCGACGTGGACTTTGCGCCGGTGATCAAGCTCGGCACTGCGGACCATGTCCTGGTCGTGCATCCCGGAGTCCCGGCCAATTCGCTGTCCGAATTGGTAGCGCTGCTTAAGAGCCAGCCGGACAAGCTGAACTTCTCCTCCGGCGGCTTCGGCACGCCGGCGCATCTCGCTGGGGAAATGTTCAAGCTGCAGACCGGCGTGCGCGCCACGCACGTCCCCTACAATGCGCTCTCGCGAGCGATTCCCGACCTGCTGAACGGGACCAATCACTTCCAGTTCATCTCGCCGCTGCCGGTCATCGATCTGATCGCAGCCGGGAAATTGCGGGCGCTCGCCGTCACCGGGACGAAGCGACTACCGGCCCTGAAGGACGTGCCGACGGTCGGCGAGGCGGGCTTTCCTGATCTGATCATTCAAGACTGGTTCGGCCTGCTGGTGAAGAGCGGGACGCCGGATGATGCTGTCGTTCGCCTGAATGCAGCGATCAACAAGGCGCTGGCGCAGCCGCGCGTGCGCGAAGCGATCGCCAGGATCGCCGCCGAGCCGGCCGGCGGAACCTCGGCCGAGTTCGGCCAGTTCCTGCGATCCCAACTCGCCCATTGGGACAGGCTCGTGAAGGAATCCGGGATCAAGCTGCAGCAATGACTGGGTCAAGCGATTTCAAGGTCACGTTGCTCGGGACCGGGACGCCGATCCCGAGCCCCGAGCGGTTCGGGCCGAGTACGCTCATCGAGGCCGGCGACCAGAAGCTGCTCATCGATGCGGGGCGTGGCGCCACCATCCGGCTCTACCAGCTCGGCGTACCGATGGGTCGCATCGACGCGCTGCTGCTCACGCATTATCACTCCGACCATACTGTCGGTATCCCAGACTTCTGGCTCACCGGCTGGCTGCACTCGCACTTCGGGCGGCGAAACGCGCCGCTGCGCGTGATCGGCCCGCCCGGCGCGCAGATGCTCATGTCCAATCTCGAGCAGGCCTACGCCCTCGATATCAAGATTCGCCTCGCGGACGAGCACCTCCCGCCGGAGGGGGCGGCGATCGCGGTGGAGGAGTTTGCAGCGGACGGCGTCGTCTACGACAAGGACGGCGTGAAGGTGATCGCCTTCGAAGTCGACCACGGCGACGTGATCAAGCCGGCCTACGGCTACCGGATCGAGTATGGCGGCCGCATTGTCGTGATTTCCGGCGACACGCGCTACAACGAGAACGTTGTCAAATACGGAATGGGCGCCGATCTGCTCATCCACGAGGTGGCGCTCGCTCGACCAGAGCTGACGAAGGAGGCTTTCGTTCAGCGCATTCTAGCCCACCACACCATGCCGCGCGAAGCCGGCCTGGTGTTTGCGCGCACCAAGCCGAAGCTCGCGGCCTACACTCACCTCGTCTTTCTCGCCAGTGAACGGGTCGCGCCCGCGAGCGTCGCCGATCTCGTCGGCGAGACGAGGCAGACCTACGGCGGCGCCTTGGAGGTCGGAGAGGACCTGATGTCGTTCGAGATCAGAGAGGCGGTTACGGTTCGGAGAAGCAAGGTGCCGACCTGAATAAGGTCGCCTCAGCGACCTTCTCGCCCGCGCCATGCATAGGCCGCGTCAGCGGCCGTCTCTTCGCGCCATAAACGCGAGTCGCTCGAACAGATGCACGTCCTGCTCGTTCTTGATGAGCGCGCCGTGCAGCGGCGGGATCAGCTTCTTGGGGTCGCGCTCGCGCAGCGTCTCGACGCTGATGTCCTCGACCATCAGAAGCTTGAGCCAGTCGAGCAGTTCGGAGGTCGAGGGCTTCTTCTTCATGCCCGGCACGTCGCGGATCTCGTAGAACAGTTTCAGCGCCTCGCCGACCAGCCGCTGCTTGATGCCCGGGAAATGCACCTCGATGATCGCGCGCATGGTGTCGGGATCGGGAAAGCGGATGTAGTGGAAGAAGCAGCGGCGCAGGAACGCGTCCGGCAGCTCCTTCTCGTTGTTCGAGGTGATGACCACGATCGGCCGCCGCCGCGCCTTGATGGTCTCGCCGGTCTCGTAGACGAAGAACTCCATGCGGTCGAGTTCCTGCAGCAGGTCGTTGGGGAACTCGATGTCGGCCTTGTCGATCTCGTCGATCAGCAGCACCGGGCGCTCATCCGCCACGAAGGCGTCCCACAGCTTGCCGCGCTTGATGTAGTTGCGGATGTCGTGCACGCGCGCGTCGCCGAGCTGGCTGTCGCGCAGCCGCGACACCGCGTCGTACTCGTAGAGCCCCTGCAGCGCCTTGGTGGTCGACTTGATGTGCCACTCGATCAGCGGCGCTCCGATCGCCTTGGCGACTTCGAGCGCGAGGACGGTCTTGCCGGTCCCCGGCTCGCCCTTCACCAGGAGCGGGCGCTCGAGCGTGATCGCGGCGTTAACGGCGACCTTGAGGTCATCGGTCGCCACATAGGCGCTGGTGCCTTCGAAACGCATGATGGTCCATGGGGTTGGCGCAATTCCACATCAGCGTTTAGCACAAAGTCCCGGCGGCCTGCGGGGCCATATTCGCGTCGGCCCCGGACATTCGCGCCGCGCCCGGATATTCAAATTTCCGAGAACTTGAATCGACGCCGTAAGCGGCCCTTATGGGTCCATGTCGGAATATGGTCTGGCAGCGAACCGACGGCGGCCATGTCGTTGGAGCCTGGATTGCGCGGAGGACTCCATGACGCGGCCCATTTCCATGCTCGTCGCCGACGACTCGCATATGATTCAGCAGATTTTCGTCGACGCGGCGCGCGCAACCCAGCTGCCCCTGCGGATCAGCTCGACCGACAACGGGCGCGATTGCTTGACCTTGCTTGGCGGCGGCAATGTCGATCTTGCCTTCATTGACGTGCACATGCCCGAGCTCTCGGGGATGGAGGCGTTCTGGGCTGCGCGAAAGCAGGGCATCAAGACCTTCGTGACGGTGATGTCGACGCCGCCGTCGGTCGAGGCCGTGGAGATGGCGCGAAAGCTCAAGGCGTACGAGTTCCTGTTCAAGCCGTTCGATGTGGCCGAGGTTCAGGCGATCATCAGGACCTACGACCGCATCGCCGCGCCCACCAGAGTCCTGATCGTGGATGACTCGCAGACCGTGCGGAAGATCATTCAGCGAGTCGTCCAGGGCAGCGTCTTCAATTGCGAGATCACCGAAGCCAATGACGGGGAGGCGGCCCTGGCCCTGTGCCGAAGCACGCCGTTCGACGTGGTGTTTCTGGATCGCAACATGCCGGGTCTGAACGGGCTGAACACGCTCAAGCGGCTGCTCGCGAGCGAGCCCAATCTGAAGATCGTCATGAATTCGTCGGAGCGCGATGCGGAGGAAGAGCAGCGGGCCATGGATTCCGGCGCCTGCGCGTTCCTGCACAAGCCGTTCTATTCGGCCGATGTGGACCGCGTGCTGCACGAGGCCTTCGGCCTACGATCCCCGAACCTCAAGCTCGAATGCAACGAGCCCGAATTCGACATGGCCGTGGAAGGAAGCACGATTTGCCTGGTCCACAAGGACACCGGCCACACGTTTGAATATCTCTGGTTCAGGGAACCTCCCCACCTTCGCAATGGCGTGATCCAGCCGGCCTCAGTTTCCGATATCGCGCCGGCGCAGATGGTGGCGGCCGCCGAGAAGATCGCGTTGATGCAGCTGCGATCCGCCCGGCTGCTGCCGGCTGCCTAGGGAGCGCTGGCCGGCGACGCCACTATCGCGCCGCTCCGATCAGTTCCCTTGCCCGCGCCAGATCCTCGGGGCGCGATTGCACGATCTCGATCGCGATCTTCTGCATCTCCTCGCCGCCGAGCGGCTTGATGTCCATGTTGAGGCGCGCCGCCTCGGTCAGGAATTCCGGGTCGGCCATGGTGCGGTCGAAGGCCTGCCGGAGCATTTGCACGCGCTCGGAGGGGACTGAGGGTGGAGCGAGCAGCGGGCGTCCGAACGCGGCGCCCGACCCGATGAACACCAGCACGCGCCGGTCAAGGTCGGTCTGCCCGAGCTCTTGGATCAACGGCACCTCGCGCTGGGCATAGGCCGAAATCTCCGGGTCCCTGGCGGCGCCCCATTGCACCAGCATGTTGATCTTGCGCGCGTCGAGCAGCGGCCGCATCGTCGCCTTCACCGATGACCAGGTGGTGCCGCCAATGCAATTCACCTCGCCGCGTTCCATGGCGATGTTGACCTGGGTCTGGCCGGGATAGCCGGCGATTACCTTGATCTGCGTTCCGAGCAGTTGGTTGATCACGCGCGGAAACACCGTAGTCGGTCCGCCGCCGGTGCTGCCGCAGAACAGGCCGCCCTTGCTCTTCACGTCCTCAATCGTGGCGAGTCCGGACGCGGCCCATGATAGCGTCACCAGATTGTCGACGATCGGATTGCCAAGCCAGTTGAATTTGGCGGCATCGAACCGGATGCCCGGCTCGCCTAGCGCCTGATCGACTGCGGTGCTCTGCACGATGGTGCCGACCGCAGTGCCGTCCTTGGGGGCGACGTTATAGAGCCAGTTTGCGGCGGTGCGGGTGCCGGCGCCCGGCATGTTCTGCGGCACGAAGGTCGGATGGCCGAGAATGTGCCGCGACCAGTGGCGCGCCACCGTGCGGGCATAGAGATCGTACCCGCCGCCGACGTCGAAGCCGATGACGAGATGGATGCTCTTGCCGGCGAAGAAGTCCTGCGCGCCGCACGGCCCGCTCATCGCCAGGGCGAAGGCGCCGGCGAGTGCGGCGAGGCGAGTGGCGGTGGTCAGGGACATGTCGCGTCCTTTCGCATTACTTGTCCTGGAACTGGGCGCGCCGCCAGGCCAGCGCGGCCTTGAGACCATCCCGGCTCCTGATCTCCTCGAATTCCTTGCCCACCTCCGTGGTCGCCGCGTAGAGCGGCGCGCAGACGTCGAGACCCGCTTGCAGCGCGTTGCGGAAGCCGGCGGCTTCGGCGCCACGGTTGACCGCAAGCTTGGCGGCGGCGAGCGCTTCGGGCGCAATGAGCGCCATGCGCTTGGCGTATTTCATCGTTGCCGCGCGCAAGTCGTCGAGCGGCACGACGCGGTTGATCATGCCGTAGGAGAGCGCGGTCTTGGCGTCGATCGTATCGCCAAAGTAAAGGAGCTCGCGCGCCCGCTTGTGGCCGATGATCATCGGCATGGGGAGCGCCGGGCCGAGATGCGAGAACAGAATCTCGGGCTCGCCGAACACCGCGTTGTCGGCGGCGATCGTGATGTCGCAGAACATCGCGAGCTCGCAGCCGCCGCCCAGGCAGTGGCCCTGCACCGAGGCGATCACCGGCTTGCGCAGGGTCCACGGCGTCATCAGGGTGCGCAGGCTGATGCCAAGCCGCTGATGCAGCTTGAGCGCGTCGTAGCGCCACGGGACCTTGCCGGGATCGTAGCCGTCGGCGCCGACGTCGAAGCCGACGCAGAAGCTGCGGCCCTCGGAGCGCAGCACGATCACGCTGGTGTCCGGTTTGTCGTCGGCCTCGCGCAGCACGCGCTCCATCTCGAGGCGAAGCTCCATGCTGAGCGCATTGAGCTTGTTCGGGCGATTGAGCGTGACGATGCCGACCTTGCCGTCGGTCTCGTGGAGAACCTGGGGTTCGGCCATTACGTTCTTTCCTCAGCGCTGCCCGGTGGCGATCAGCGCGTCGACGATGATGCAACCCTGGTGCCTGGCCTTGATCGGATTGAGGTCGATCTCGTCGATCCGGTCGCTGTTGGCGGCGGCGAAGTCCGACAGCGCGTAGAGGCACTGGGCAAGCGCCGCCACATCGCTCGCCGGCCGGCCGCGGAAGGCGCCGAGCAGCGCGGCGCCGCGGGTCTCGGCGATTATCGCCTCGGCGTCGCCCTCGCGCAGCGGCACCGGGCGCAACGCGAAGTCACGCAGCACCTCGACGCCGACGCCGCCCATGCCGAATGCGAGCGAGAGACCGAAATCCGGATCGCGCGCGATGCCGGCGAAGACTTCCACGCCGTCCGGGACCATTTCCTGCACCAGATAGCCCGCGATCGGCCGGCCGAGCTTCTCGACATTGCGCCGCATCTCGGCGAAAGCGGCGGCGAGTGCCTGCTCGTCGGCGATGCCGATCGCTACCAGGCCGTGCTCCGATTTGTGCGGGATGTCGTCCGACACGACCTTGAGAACAACCGGATAGCCGATCGCTGCCGCGGCTTTGAATGCCTCTGCGGGCTTGGTCACCACAGTCTCGCGCGTCACTGGCAGGCCGGATCCGGACAGAATGCGTTTGGCGTCGTTTTCGTTGATCGTGCGTCGCCCGGCCAGCAATTCAGGGGAGGGCGCAAGGCTCGACATGCGCACCTGCGGCCGCGGCATGCCCCAGCGTGCCAGCCGTTCGATCGCGCCCAGTCCCTGGCGCGTGCCGCCGATGACCGCGATGCCGGCGTCGGCCAAGATACGAAGCTGGCCGCTGTGCATGATGCCCGGCCGCATCGTCATAAAGTAGTGCGGCTTGCTGCTCTTGCCGGCGGCTTCGGCGAACAGGCGGGCATAATCCTCCTCGCGGCCAGGCCGGCCGAGCGCCTGGTTGTCGAAGGAGTCGCTGCTGCAGAACACGACCGCGTCGGTCGCCGGATTCTCGCTCAACAGATGCAGCGCCTGCGGCATGGTCGTGCGGAAGTCGCCGCGGCCCCAGGCATCGAGCGGGTTGCCGTCGCCGGTCACGCGCCCGACGTCGCGCTCGACCGCTTCGCGCGCCGCCGCGGGGAGGGGAGTGAGCGGGATGCCGGCGGCGGTCGCGACGTCGAGGATCAGCTCGGCCTGCCCCCCTGACGTTGTCACGACATTGATGCCATGCCCCTTGGGCCAGCGTTCTCCCTGGCAGACCGCCAGCACTTCGGTGAGCTCGTCGAGGTCCTCGACCTCGATGGCGCGGTGCGCCTTCAGCACTTCTGAGAAGACGCGCGACTCGCCGGCGAGCCCGCCGGTGTGGCCGGTGATCGCCGCGCGCACGCGCTCGCTGCGGCCGACCTTGAGCACGATCACGGGCTTGCCCTTGTCGGCCGCGCGGTCGAGCGCGGCGATGTAGCGATCCGCGTTGCGCACCGTCTCGGTGAAGGTCGCGATCACTTTCGTGTTCGGGTCGTCGACCGCGAACTCGATGTAGCTCGCGGTGTCGTTCACCGCCTCGTTGCCGGACGACACCACCAGGCTGAATCCGAAGCGGCGCAGGTCGGCGAGCAGGCTCGCCGCCACCGATCCGCTCTGCGAGATCAGGGCGACATTGCCGATCAGCGCCTGCGGATCGCGCACCTCCTGCTTGAACGTCGTGCTGCGCGCCGGCGGATTGAGCACGCCCATGCAGTTCGGTCCGCACAGCGATATTCCGGCCTCGCGGCAGATCCCGGTGATCTCCGCCTGCATCGCCTTGCCGTCGCCGCCGATCTCGGCGAAGCCGCCGTCGTAGATCACGGCGGCGCGCGCGCCGCGCTCGGCGGCAACGCGCAGATTTTCCACGACGCCGTCGTTGCGGATGCAGAAGGAAACAACGTCGGGTGGTTCCGGCAACTCGCGCAGGCTGGCGTAGCAGTTGCGGCCCGCCACCGTCGCGTATTTCGGATTGATCGGATAGATCGCGCCGGTGAAGCCGATGCGCTCGAGCGCTTCCACCATTCCGCGGCCGACCGACGCGCGCTCCGAGGCGCCGAGCACCGCGACCGAACGCGGAGCAAGAAGTGCCGAAATCGTCACCGTGCACGCCTCCATGGGGCAAATGCAGCGGCGTCCAGCACTCCGCCAAGATTGACCTGTCCAGGAGGCAAACCTATCATTTGAAAATCGTAGTACCAACGGCGCGATCATGACAAGCATACAGCCCTTCCGGGTGCTCGCGATCGCGCTGGCGGCGGCTTTCTGCATAGGGCCGACCGCGGTTGCGCAAGAGAGCTTCTACAGCGGCAAGACGCTCAACATCGTGGTCGGTTATTCGGCCGGCGGCGGCTACGACCAATATGCGCGGGTGCTCGCGCGCCACTTCGGCCGTCACGTCCCGGGCAATCCGACCATCGTGGTGCAGAACATGCCGGGTGCCGCGAGCCTCACCTCGGTGCGCTGGCTTTCCACGGCACCGAGGGACGGCACCGCCATCACCATGTTCGATCCGGGGCTCATTCTGGAGTCGCTGTCGGCGCCGGAAAAATTCAACGTGAAATTTTCCGACTACCACTGGCTTGGCGGCATGTCGCGCGAGGTCACCATTTGTTACGCGTGGCACGCGACCG
>WNGB01006768.1_pt1 | contig 34390 bp, 28 predicted proteins | sample 5400681 | NCBI WGS metagenome assembly WNGB01 (sample SAMN13153367, study PRJNA577476) | soil metagenome | isolation source: 115 cm soil or saprolite under grassland replicate 2 | place: USA:California | collected 2016-06-15
TCGATCGAGGCACCTCGTACTACTCGGTCACTTCGTACGCCTGCTGCGAGCGCCGATGCTCTCGCTGCGGCGGGCGGGCTCCTCACTGCGCTGCTCGACGTACCTATCGGTACGCCTCCGCTGCTCGCTCGTCGCGCGCCCGCCTCGCTTCGGCCTCGGCGCTCTCGCGACGGCGCAGAAGTGACCGAGTAGTACTAGGGGGCCGGTCCGCGCGGACCGGCCCCTTCGTCTTTCCGGGCTGCGGACACCGCGCGCGCCGCCGCGCTGCACGCCTCGAACGCGCCGCGGTAGCGCACCTTCCCTTCCTCCGGCTCGAATACCGCCACCCCGAGCAGCTGCGCGGCGCGCCCGAACGCGGCGATCCCCTCCGGCGGGAGCTGCGCGGCGGCGCGCTCGGCGATCCTCCCCGCGAGGAGGAGGACGTCGTCGCGCCCCGCGCCGCCGGGGAGGCCCGCCGCGTACGCCGCGGCGAGCTCGAGCGCCGGCGCGACCCGCCCCGCCTCGGCGAGGGCGCGCACCCGCGCGAGGACCCACGCGCCCGACGACGCGCCGCGCCCGAGCGCGACGACGTCGTAGCCCCCCTGCCCGGCCGCGGCGCGGAGCTGGAGGAGGGCGGGCGCGCCCGCGCTCGGAGGTGCCCCCAGCGCCACGACGAGCACCTGCCCCGGCGCGCCATCGCCGCGGTCCTCGAAGCGAACCCGGTCCGGCGGCGAGACGAGGTCCTCCGCGTCGGGGCGCCAGAGCCGCGCCGCGAGGGCGAGCCCGGGCTCCGGAACCGCGATGGCGAGCTCCGGGGCCTCGCCGGGCCCGCGCGCCTCGACCGCGAACAGATCGGGATCGTCGGGCGAGGTGTCTCCGTGGATGGGCGACCCCTCGCCGAGCGGATTCCGCCTCGCGACCGTCCGCCACTCCGGGTACCGCCCGTGCAGCGCGTCCGCGCGGTCCGGCGCGTCGTTCGGCTCGAGCTCCTGCCCCGGCTCGGGGTCGCGGAGCCGCACCTCGAGGACGTACCAGTCGGTGGGCTTCTCGACCGGACCGCTCGCCTCGTCGTGCCGCTCGCGCACGCTCAGGTAGTGGACTCCCGGCTCGACGAGCGCCGCGAGCGTCTCGGGCTGGCCCGGCCCGCCGCGGTTCGCGCTCGCGACGAGCGGGGCGGAGGTCCGCCCGTCGTCGCCGGGCCGCTCGCGGTTCAAGGCGAGCGCGACGTCGAGACCGCGGATCCCCTCGCCCGGCCGCTCGCCATGCCACGCCGCGACGAGCACCTTTCCGGCCTCGCCGGGTGCGATCTCGACGCGGTAGATGTCCACATCGCCGCTCGTCTCGGAGAGCTTCGCGCCGACGTGGCCGCGGACGACCGCGACGCCGCTGGCCTCTCGTCCGTCGGGTCCAGGGGGGATGCGGAGCAAGTTCGCGCGGCCGGGCACGTCGTTCGGCTCCTGCTCCTCCCCTTCACGCGGCGCGTCCGGCCGGAGCGCCGGCGGGAGCGCCGCGGCGACCCGCGGCGCGCGTGCGGCGACGATCGCGACGAGGTCGCTCCAGCGCCAAGCCCCGAGCGCGAGCGCGGCGAGGACGAGGAGCGCGGTGACGGGGGCGAGGACGCGGCCGCGCCGCAGCGCCCGCACCTGCCGCTCGAACTCCGCGAAATCCTCGCGCCGCGCGATCCCTCGCGCGCCCGTGACGTCGGGAGCTCCCCGCGGCGCGAGCGCGCCGGTCGGCTCGCAGGCGTGAGCGAGCGCATCGCGCATCGCATCCGCGGTGGCGAACCGGTCCTCGGGGCGCTTGCGCAGCGCGCGGTGGACGACCTCGGCGAAGCGCCGCGAAACGCCGGGGAGCTGCGCGCCGAGCGGGGGAGGCTCCTCGTGGAGGTGGGCCGCGACGACCGCCAAGGGCGACGGAGCGACGAACGGGGGCCTTCCCGCCGCGAGCTCGTAGAGAAGGCATCCGACGGCGTACAGGTCGGAGCGCGCGTCGACGGGGCCGCCGCGCGCCTGCTCCGGCGCGAGGTAGCTCGGGGTGCCCACGATCGCGCCAGCGCTCGTCGCGCTGGCGGGGGTCGACGGCGCCGACGTCCCGGCGAGGCCACTCTCCCTCCCCGCGTTCCCGCGCAGCTTCGCGATTCCGAAGTCGAGGACCTTCACGAAGTCCTCGCCGGAGCGGGTCTTCATGAGCATCACGTTCCCGGGCTTCACGTCCCGGTGGACGATCCCGGCGTCGTGCGCCTCCCCGAGCGACCCGAGGACCTGCTGGCCGATCTCGGCGACCCGCTGTTCGGGGAGCGGCCCCGCCTCCCGGAGCACGGCGGCGAGGTCCTTCCCCGGCACGTACTCCATCGCGAGATAGAAGCCGGAGTCCTCGTCGTCGATCTCGCCGAAGTCGAAGACCGCGATGGTGTGCGGGTGAGAGAGGCGCGACACCATGCGCGCCTCCGCGAGGAAGCGCTCCACCGCGCCGGGCGCGCCGGCGAAGTCGCCGCGCAGGACCTTGACGGCGAGCGCCTTCCCCATGCGGATGTGCTCGGCCCTGTAGACCGCCCCCATGCCCCCCTCGGCGATGAGGGCGACGAGCCGGTAGCGCTCGGCGATGACGCGGTGGACGAAGGTGCCGGACGACGGCGCGTCGCGCGCCCGCGCGCGCAGGTCGGTCCCGCATCCCGGGCAGAAGTTCACCGCGCCTGCCGAGAGATCCACCTCGCATCCGCAGCTCGGGCAGATGACGACGGGCCTCGGAGACGCCTCTTTGCGCGCCATCGCTGGCGCGGAGAGTAGCGCGGGCGCACCGGCCCGCAAAGGGAGCCCGGGAAGCTGCGACCAGGTCTAGAAGCCGAGGTGCGCGGACGGTCGGCTCTGGCCGGCGACGAAGCTCGCCGTGACGACGTCCATCGTGCGGACGTGGTTCACGTACCAGGCGGGCAGCGACTCGCCGAGATAGCGCGAGAGGCGAGCCGCATCGCCTCGCGCGCGAAAGGCGCGTGCCTCGGCGTCCATCTCGGCGAGCACGCGATCGTGCTCTCCCTTGTGCGCCGGGTAGGCCGGGAAGCGCGCCTCCCGCATCATCGCCTCCTCGCGCAGGAAATGTTCGCGGGTATGGACGGCGAGCAGCGAGAGCCTCTCGAGGATCGGGCCGAGCGTGCCCTCGCCGCGCGCATGGGCGGCGAGCGCTGCCTCGAGGTCGTTCACGAGGGCCACCTCGCGGACGTGGTCCTCGTTCATGAAGGGGATCGGGAGGTCCGGCAGCAGTGCGGGATCGAGCTCCGTCATGCGCTGGATCTAGCGCCGACCGCACCCCGACGCCGCAGGCCCGTCCGGGTTCACGGGTTGCCGCGCAGGCGCGTCGCCAGCTCGACCCCCGCGGCGAGGAGCGACTCGAGCCCCGTGGCGGCATCCGACTCTCCGAGCGCGCGGAGCGCGACGGCGAGCGCCTCGAGCGTGGACATCCCGGCCGCGACGGGGCGGCGGAGCCGCGTCGCGGCGCCGGCGGGCGGCAGCGCCAGCCGCGGCAGCGTGCGCAGCGCGGGGATCCGCTGCATCATCCGTCGCGCCTGGGGCCAGGTGCCGTCCGGCACCACGAGGCGGCGGGGCGGCGGACTCCCCGGATGCGGCGGGTGGGGCGAGGGGAAGAGCACCCATGTTCCCGGGGCTGCGAGCGCGGAGGCGTCGAGGGGAGCTCCGGGGAGCCCCTGCTCGAGGACCGCGCTCCCGGCCAGCGCGAGGGCCGCCCAGTGACCGGTGTTCGTGAGCCGGTCGCGCTCGCTCGCGTGACGGACGAAGACCACCTCCAGCCGCGTTTGCAGGCGCGGCACGTCAGGGCACAGGCACGCCGGCACCGGAAAGCGGCAGCGCTGGCAGCGGTGAGGTGCGAGCGGCACGGAAGGACCTCTACCACGCCGCGGGAGGCCCGGGTCCGGACGGTCCGGCGCACCGCCGGGGGCCGCCGCCGTCTGCTCGGATGCTCACCTCCGGGACCCCTTGTCCCTCCGGGACTCCCTGCTATAGTCCGCGCGCCGTGCTCAACTGGCTTCACAACATCCTCTCGCGCGATCTCGCCATCGACCTCGGGACCGCGAACACGCTCATCTACATCCGCGGGATGGGGATCGTCTCGAACGAGCCCTCGGTCGTCGCGGTCCAGCAGGACGCGCGCGGCGGCCGCAAGGTGCTCGCGGTCGGGAAGGAGGCGAAGGAGATGCTCGGGCGCACCCCGGGCAACATCGTCGCCATCCGCCCGATGAAGGACGGGGTCATCGCCGACTTCGAGGTCACGGCGGCGATGCTCAAGTACTTCATCCAGAGCGCGCACAACCGGAAGAGCTTCGTGAAGCCGCGCATCATCATCGGGATCCCCTCGGGGATCACGGAGGTGGAGAAGCGCGCGGTGCGCGAGGCGGCCGAGAGCGCCGGCGCGCGCGAGGTCTATCTCATCGAGCAGCCGATGGCGGCGGCGATCGGCGCGGGGCTCCCCATCACGGAGCCCTCCGGCAACATGATCGTGGACATCGGCGGCGGCACGTCCGACGTCGCCGTCATCTCGCTCGGCGGCATCGTCTACAGCCGCTCGGTGAGGATCGCCGGCGACAAGATGGACGAGGCGATCATCCAGCACATCAAGCGCAAGTACAACCTCCTCATCGGCGAGCGCACCGCCGAGCTCATCAAGATGGGCATCGGCACCGCCTATCCGACGGAGGAGGAGCTCACGATGGACATCAAGGGGCGCGATCTCGTCGCGGGCGTTCCCCGGACACTCACCGTCACGTCGTCCGAGATCCGCGAGGCGCTCTCCGAGCCGATCAACGGGATCGTCGAGGCGGTGAAGGTCACGCTCGAGCGCACGCCGCCCGAGCTCGCCGGCGACATCGCCGACCGCGGCATCGTCCTCGCCGGCGGCGGCGCGCTCCTCAAGAACCTCGACGTGCTCCTGCGCGAGGAGACGGGGCTCCCGGTGTTCCTCGCCGAGGACCCGCTCTCCTCCGTCGTGATCGGCGCGGGCAAGGCGCTCGAGGAGCTCGACATCCTCCGCCAGGTCACCGCGCACGCGTAGCGCGGCGCGGCCGGTGCGCTTCGCGCTCGCTCAGGCGGGGCGCCGGGCGACGATCGCAAAAGTCGACGACCATCTCCGCACGCCCGGCGTCCGAACCAGGACCGCATCGAGCAACGCGAGCGGGGAGACGAGGAGATGCGGGATCCCCGGCACCATCCAGGCCACTACGAGCTCGAGGCGATCGAGCCGATGAAGATCCTCGAGGTGACCCACTACATGCCCCCGCACTCGGGCGGCATAGAGCGCGTCGCCGGCGCGCTCGTGGACGGCCTCTCCCACCGCGGTCACGAGGTGCGCTGGATCGCTTCCGACGCGCCGGAGCAGGCGGGGGACGACGGCCGCCTCTCCCGCGTCCGGGCGCTGAACGTCCTCGAGCGTCGGCTCGGAGTGCCTTATCCGATCTGGGCCCCGGGCGCCTACGGCCGCCTCGCCGCGCTCGTCAGGTGGGCCGACGTCGTCCACGCGCACGACTGCCTCTACCCCGGGTCCGTTGCGGCGGCGCGCGTGTGCCGCTCCTCGGGAAAGCCGCTCTTGCTGACGCAGCACGTGGGGTACGTGCCCTACGGGCGAACCCTCGATCTCGTGCAGCGCCTCGCCTACCGAACGCTCGGTCGATGGGTGCTGCGGCGCGCGAACCGACGGGTGGCGTGCAGCGCGCACGTCCCGGCCTGGTTCGAGGAGCTCGGGTTCCAGGGTGCATTCGACGTCATCCCGAACGCGATCGACACGGCGCGGTTCACTCCCGCGGACGCGGACGCGCGGCGGAGCGCACGGGAGCGCTTCGGCCTGGCGGCGGGCGCGCCGGTCGTCCTGTTCGTGGGTCGGCTCGTGGCGAAGAAGGGCGTCGACCGCGTCGCGGCGGTGCAGCGCGCGCTCGCATCCGAGGGCATCGTCCTGCTCGCGATCGGCGATGGGCCGCTCGCAGCCGTTCTGGACGACGCTCCGAACGTCCGGCGGGTCGAGCGGCTCGCGGCGTCCGAGATGCCACAGGCCTACGCGGCGGCGGACGCACTCGTGCTCCCCTCCCGCGGGGAGGGGCTTCCGCTCACGATCCAGGAGGCGCTGCTGTGCGGGGTGCCGGTGGTCGTCTCCGATGATCCGGCGTTCGTCCGGAACGTCTCGGAAGCGCCCGGGGTCCGGATCGCACTGGACGACGTGGCCCTCGTGCGGAAGGTGCGCGAGGCTCTACGGGGCCCCGCCGACGCGGCGAGTATCTCGACGTGGGCGACGGAGCGGTGGGGGACGGTCCGGTTCCTCGACGCGTACGAGCGGATCCTGCACGATGTCGCGGAGCGGAGGAGCGCCGATGCTTAGGGTTGCGACCATCGGAACGGGGTGGGTCTCCACCCATCGCCACGTGCCGTCGCTGCGCCGCCACCCCGGCGTGAAGCTGGTCGGCGCCGTCGATCACCACGCCGCGCGCGCAGAGGACGCGGGGACGCGCTGGAGGGTGCCGCACGCGACGAGCCTCGCGGAGGCGCCCTGGGCACGCGAGCTCGACGCAGTCGTGATCGGCACCCCGCCCGAGACCCACCACGGTCTCGTGCTCGACGCGCTTGCGCGCGGGCTCCACGTCCTCGTGGAGAAGCCGTTCGCGATGTCGCCCTCGCAAGCGCGCGAGATGATCGCGGCGGCGGCGCGCGCGGGCAAGGTCCTCGCCGTCGTGCACAACTTCCAGTTCGCCCGCTCGGTCGCCGCGGCGAGGCGGAGGATCGAGTCCGGCACGGCCGGCGACCTCAAGGCGGTCCTCGGACTGCAGTTCTCGAGTCACGCGCGACGCCTGCCCACCTGGTACAAGTCGCTCCCGCTCGGCCTGTTCTACGACGAGGCACCGCACCTCCTGTACCTCGTGCGGTCGTTCGCGGGAGAGCTGAACATCGGTCACATCCACGTCTCACCGAGCGTACGCCCCGACGACGCGACCCCGCGGCTCGTGTCGGCGACCCACGAAGGGCGCGCGGTGGCGAGCGTGGAGATGTTCTTCGACACCGCGCTGAGCGAGTGGCAGCTCGTGCTCGCCACGTCCCGCGAGACCCTCGTCGCCGATATCTTCCGGGACATCCTCGTGCGCATCCCGAGCGACGGGGGGCACGGGAGCGGGGACATCCTCCGCACGTCCCTCGCCGTGGCGACGGGGCATTTCGGCGGCACCATCGCGAGCGGCGTGAAGCACCTCCGCGGCACGCTCGATTACGGCAACGACGAGGTCGTCCGGCGGTTCGTCGAGGCGATCCGGACCGGCCGACCGCCGCAGGGCATCTCGGCGCAGGACGGGCTCGCCATCGTCGAGGCGATGGCGGCGGTGGTCGGGACGGCAACCGCGGGCCGCTCCGGGTCCGTCGCGGGCTGATCGCCCGCAGCGGCGATCGCGCGAGGCCGCTCCTCGCCGCCGCCCGCGGTCAGGCGTGGCGCCGCAGCGCCGCGTGCAGGAACGAGCAGAGCCCGAGCTCTGCCCCGAGCGTCATGAGCATGAGGCCGGCGACGCTGGCGCGCGGCTCGTTGAGCGGGCCGAAGTGCTCGGCGATCCACGTCACGAGCACGTACGCGTCGGAGACCAGCCCGGCCCCGAAGAGCACCGCGGCCGCGGCGAGGCCGCGTCCGAGGGTCAGGCGCTCCGCGAATGCGGACAGGAGCCGGTTCGGGTGGAGCACCTTCCCGCGTGCGACATCGCGGACGAGGATCGCGCCGAGGATCCCCTGAAGGCCGATGAGCGTCATCGCGCCGCCGAGGAACAGGTAGTGGAAGTCGAGGGTCCGTCCGAGGATGTGCCGCGGTCCGAAGCTCACCGGGACGGACAGCAGGAGCCCGAGCGCGAGGAGCACGACCCCAGGCAGGAACAGGAGCTGATCGGGCGCGTGCAGCAGCATGAACTGGAGGTGGCGCCAGCCGTCGCTCCAGCGGCGGAGGTGCGAGGGGCGGCCGCGTCGATCCGGATGCAGCGTGACGGGCACCTCATCGATCCGCACTCCGCTCACCGCCGCCTTGATGAGCATCTCGGAGGCGAATTCCATCCCGTCGCTGCGGAGATCGAGCTCGAGGAAGCTCCTGCGGTCGATGGCGCGCATCCCGCAGTTCACGTCGCGGATCCGCGTCCCGAACAGTCGGTTCAAGACGAACGTGAGCACGGGCGTGCCCAGGTTACGGTTCAGCCACGGGTTCGCTCCGGGCAGGATCGTGCCGGGCGGGAGCCGGGTGCCCATCACGAAATCCGCGCCGGCTTCCCAGCAGCGGACGAACCGATCGATCTCGCCGAAGTCGTAGGTGTCGTCGGCGTCACCCATGACGAGCAGCTTGCCGCACGCCGCGCGCATGCCGTGCCGCAGGGCGCAGCCGTAGCCGCGCTCCGGCACGTGGACCACCCTCGCGCCCGCCCCGGCGGCAATCTCGATGGAGCCATCCGTCGAGCCATTGTCCGCGACCACGACCTCGCCCTCGACGCCCATGCGCGCGAACGCGGCGCGCGCCTTGGCGACGACGGCGCCGAGCGTCTTCGACTCGTTCAGGCAGGGAATTACGACCGAGACGGCTGGGCCGTCGGTCCCCCGGGCCTCGGCAGCGTGGTTCGGTTGGGCGATCGCCGGGGAAGGCATGCGTCCCTCGCAGTCTACCCGATGTCGCCAGGGCGAAGCGCCTCCGCGCGACGGCGCCCGAGCAACGCCGCCGCTGCCATCGCGGCGAGCGCGAGCAGCGGCAGGAGCGGGGCCCAGGCCAGCATGTGCCGCGCCTCGAGCAGCGACGCATCGCCCTCGGCGCCGGCGATCACCTCGCCGACGACCTCGGACGCGACGAGGAGCGGCGAGCTCGCGACCCGGAAGTAGAGGATGCCGTTGTCCTCCGGAACGGGAGGCGCGACGAGGGGCCGCGTGACGATCTTCCCCGCGGCGGCGAGCGGGCGTAGGACGCGCGCCTGGACCGCGAACTGCGGAGAGGTGGTCGCCGCGACCGCCTGCAGGGCCGCAAGCGCGATGAATCCGGCTACCGCCGCTGCACGCGCCAGGCGACCGGCGCGCCCGAGCCGCTCCCACGCGAGCCACCCGAGGGGTACCACCGCGACGTACAGCGGCGCGACGTAGCGCGGACCATAGGTCCAGTCGCCGTGCCAGAAGCGCAGTCGGCCGAAGAGGACGACGGCTGCGACACCGTATGCGCCGAGCGTGACGAACGCGGCGGAGTGGCGTCTCGCGAGCGTACCGGAGAGCAGGACCGCCGCGAGGAGCGGCAGCCCGTACCAGAGGACCCCCTTGCCTGGGCTGAGCACGAGCCCCGCCATGCCCTCGAGATGGAATCTCGAGAGCCATGGCACGACGATCTCGTCGATGGTCCCGACCGCGTGGACGGTGAAGGGCGATCCGAATCGATATAGGTTGTAGCCGACGATGAGCGCGAGCCCGGGGGCACACCCCAGCGCAAACCAGATCGCGCGCCGGACGACATCGCGCGCGCGCAAGGGCGCCTGCCCGAGGATCGCGGCCGCGGCCGGGACGACGAGGATGCCCCCTCCGTACCGGATGGCGACTGCGCCGCCGACGAGCAGCCCCGCGCCGAGCCACGCGCCCCGGCGCTCCTCGCCGGCGCCCGCCCAGAGGATGGCCGCGAGCCCGAGCACCTCCGCCACGTTGTCATACCCGTAGGCGGCGGTGGGCCAGAGCGCCGTCGTCACGCACGCGATCATCGCTCCCGCGACCGCCGCAGCGGGAGAGACGCCGCTCCGGCGTCCCCACGCGACGAGCAACCACGCCGCGGCGCCGAGGAGTCCCAGGCTCGGGAACGACGCGGTGGACACGTCGAAGATTCGCGCGAGCCAGAGCGTCGGGAAGTGGATGACGGAGGCGAGCAGCGGATACCCCGCGTACCGCCTCCCATCGGGCGCGTGGACGACGTACATGTCGTCCCACGGGGTGCGGGACGTGAGCTCCGGCCCGCGGCCGTCGAGGAGATTCATCGCGACCTGCAGCTTCACGGCGTTGTCCCAGCTCGCGCCGCTAGGCAGGGACGGCAAGACCCCGGCGACGACAGCGGCGCACGCGAGCGCCCCTGCCGCCGCCCAGTACCGGGATCGCACCTGCGGGAGCGCGCCGGAAGATGACATGGCGGGCATCTTATCCGACGTGCCGTCCGGGCTCGGCATGGGCACGTCGCCCCCGCCCGGCCGCAATTCGGGGAATCCCGACAACTCTCGCCGCAACCCCGCGAAAGCGCGTCGCGCGCGCTTGGCAGCCCGCCTGCAATGACGTCCTCACGACGGCGACGCGCCATGGTGGCGGCCCGAGAGACTCGAAACCCGCAGTCAGCAGCCCACGGAGAACGTCATGAACAAGAAGATCCCCACGCTCGTCGGTTCCGGCATCGGTCTCGCCCTCTTCCTCGCGGTCGCGCTTCTCCCCGCGATGCTCTACGGCGGCTACGCCGGCCTGCTGCTCGCGGGCGGGATCTTCGGGACGCCGGTCACGCCCACGCTGCTGCCCCGCGCCCTCATCGTGTTCGGGATGGTGCTGGGCGTCGTCGCGGTCGGCTCGCTCTTCGCGGTGATGGGCGCGGCGGCGGGCGCGGCGGTCGGCGCGCTCACGAGCGTCACCCTCCGCAAGCCGGCGGCGCAGGAGGAGCAGGCGTCGCGGTGAAGAGCGAGCCGGTCGCTCGCGCGCTCCGGGTCCGGCGAGATGCCGGACCTGGAGCGTTCCGTCCTGCGCGCGAGCGCGCAGGTTCGTTGCTTCCGGACATGTCGTGGCGCAAACCTTGCGGTTTGCGCGTTCTTGAGGTGAAGCAAAGCGCTGTCATTATCGCCCCTTAGAATGCCGCCCTTTTCGGGGGGGTGGGGCACGGTGGTTGCAACCGCGGGCCGCACCTATGCGAGCTACCTTCCTTCTCATCGCGGTCCTCTTCGCGACCGCCGCGCGCGGCGAGACCAAGCTCCCCGGCGGCGCGGATGCCTGCGTCGACTGCCACAACGGCAACGACGCCCCTGCGGTGAACGTGACCGCGTTTGGCCAGTCGGTCCACGCCGACAAGGCGTCCTGCACCGACTGCCACGCGGGCTACGCGATGGGCCCGCACGACGCCGAGCTACCCGCGCTCGGCTCCGCCGAGCAGGCGATCGTGGCGCGCCTCTCGAAGGCCCGCTGGCCCGAGGCGGAGCAGGTCCACAAGGCGAAGGCGGAGAAGGGCGAGGCGAAGGAGCTCCGCGTCACCGCCCCGCGCGCCTACCTCGCCTGCGCCGGCTGCCACGACATGGAGCACCCGGACGCGATGGCCGGGTGGCAGAGATCGGTCCACTCGAAGTGGCTCAGGGAGGACACGAAGGTCGCCGGCCCGACCTGCACCTCCTGCCATGGCTCGATCCACGCGCTGAAGAAGCTCGCCGCCTACGCTCCGACGGCGGCGGCGCGCGCGAAGGTCCCGGCCGACCGCCGCGAGATCGCGAAGCGCTGCGAGGCGTGCCACGGAAACGAGGAGTTCGCGAAGGCCGCGGGCGTCAATCCGGAGGCGGCGGTCACCTACCACGACTCCATGCACGGCCGGCTCGCCCGCGTCGGCAACGAGGTCGCCCCGGTCTGCACGAGCTGCCACGCCGCGAAGAAGGAGCAGGGCGGCAGCCACGCGATCGTCTCGAAGACGGATCCCGCCTCCGCGGTCTCCTCCGCGTCGCGCAAGGACACCTGCGGCCGGTGCCACGCGCGCACGAGCGACAACTTCGCGGCGCTCGTCGCCCACAAGCCGATCCAGGAGATCGGCGGCCACATCGTCCCCCACGTCATCCACGTCGCCTTCTCGTGGCTGACCACGCTGACGCTCCTCTTCTTCGCCTTCCACGTCCTCGTGGACTTCGTCTACGAGCTGCGCCAGCGGCTCGGGAAGAAGTCGTCGCACGGCCACGCGGCCGATGCGGCGCGCAGCGTGGTGCGGTTCGACATCCACCAGCGCTTCCAGCACTGGTTCATGCTCTCCGGCGTCATCCTCCTCGGCATCACCGGCTGGCCGCTCCGCGGGGCCGGCGACCTCGAGGCGGCCGGCTACTCGCGCGCGTTCATGCGCGTCTTCGGCGGGGCGGAGGGCGCGGCGATCTGGCACCGCGTCGGCGCGGTCCTCATCATCGTCTCGGCCGTCTACCACCTCTTCTACCTGACGTTCCTCGCGACGAAGAAGCGGCTGCCCCTGTCGATGCTGCCGGTGCCGAAGGACGCGCTCGACATGAAGGACAACATCCTCTTCATGCTCGGGGTGAAGAAGGAGCGGCCCAGGTTCGACCGCTACATGTACCTGGAGAAGTTCGACTACTGGGCCGTGTTCTGGGGCATCGTGATGATGGTCGGCACCGGCTTCATCTTCTGGTTCCCGGCCTTCTTCACCTCCTGGGCGCCGTCCTGGCTCATCACCGCCGCCCTCATCATCCACGGCGAGGAGGCGACGCTCGCGATCCTGTTCCTCTTCGTGGTGCACTTCTACAACGTCCACCTGAAGCCCTCGATCTTCCCCATGAACTGGGCCTGGCTGAACGGCCGGATCTCGGTGGAGGCGCTGAAGCACGAGCATCCGCTCGAGTACGAGCGCCTGAAGCCGAAGCTCGACGGGTAGCGGGTCGCCGCGGGAGCGGTGGCGGATCGTCGCCAGGGGGCCGTGCGGGCGACCGCGCGGCCCCTTCTCGTCGGGGGGGACACCCGGCGCGCGGATTCGTCGTGGCCTCGACGGACGGCTACAATCGGACCCCCCGCATGGCACGCGCCCCGAACGCGAAGACCGTCCTCGCCGTCGTCGGCGCGCTCCTCACGCTCGCCGTGGTGCTCGGGTTCCTGCGCTTCAAGCGGTTCGTGGACGAGGACCCGCGCCTTTGCGCGACCTGCCACCGCTCCTCACCCGAGTTTGCGCTGTGGCTCGGCGGTACGCACAAGACCGTCGCGTGCCAGCGCTGCCACCACGCGACGCCGCGCCAGGGGGTCGCCATGCTCGGCGCCTTCGTCGCCGGCCGCAAGCCGAAGGGCGAGCACGCAGAGGTGGAGGTGGGCGCCTGCGCCTCCTGCCACTTCTCGCACGACCCGCGCTGGCCGCAGGTGGGCGGCTCCCGCGGCCACCGCATCCACTACGAGGAGAGGAAGATCGCCTGCGTGCGCTGCCACGCGGCGAGCATGCACGGGTTCGAGCCGGTGGCCTCGAAGTGCCAGGAGTGCCACGGAGAGCACGCGGTGAAGGTCGCGAAGATGCACGAGCTGCACTGCTTCGCCTGCCACGAGTTCCTGACGAACGAGCCGGGGCTCCGCCCCACCCGGCACGATTGCCTGCGCTGCCACACGCGCCAGGGGATCCGCGCGCCGATGAAGGACCACGGCGCGCCGATGGAGATGTCCTGCGCGGCGTGCCATAAGCCGCACGCGCAGAACGGTCAGACGCTCGCCGCCTGCACCGAGTGCCACGTGCGCGCGCAGATGGCGAAGGGGGGCCTCCACGCGCGGGCCGGCCACGGGCGCTGCCTCGACTGCCACGCGCCGCACGTGTGGGCGCCGGAGAAGGGCGTCTGCCTGCGCTGCCACGCCGGCGCACCCGAGCACGCGAAGGGCAAGGGGTGCGCGGAGTGCCACTCGTTCGCGGGCGCCCCCCGCCCGCCGCTGCCGGTCTCCGCGTGGTGACGCCTTGACGACCACGCCATGACCCTCCGGCTCAAGCTCTTCGTCCTCATCGCGGGCGTCATCATCTTCGCGATGTCGGGCGTCACCGCCGTGGCGCTCTGGCGCGAGGTGCAGCGCGGCCAGGAGCTGCTCCGCCGCGAGGGGGCCGCTCTCGCCGCCACCGCCGCCGGCGAGGCCTCCCGCTGGCTCGGCCCGGACGGCCTCGAGCAGCGCGGCCAGGACGCGCTGCTGCCGGTGCTCGAGGGGCTGACGCGCAGCGGTCAGCTCGACCGCGCCTGGGTCGTCGATCGCGCCGGGAAGGTGCTCGCCTGCAGCTCGCCCGCGGGTACGCCGTGCCCGGACGGCGCGCCGCCGTCCGAGTTCAGCGCGGTGGACCTCCCCATGCAGGCGCTCGGGCGCCTCGTGCGCCCGGAGGGGATCGTCGCCTCCGCGCCGGTGCTGAGCGAGGGGGTCGTCGTCGGCGCGGTGAGCGTGGAGTTCACCCACGAGGAGGTGGTGGGGAACGCGCGCGATCTCGCGTGGGGCGCGAGCATCGTCGCCGCCTTCTGGATCGTGCTCGGACACATCCTCACCGCGATCTTCATCCGCCAGGTGACGCGGCCGCTCGTCCGGCTCTCCCAGGCGGCCGAGTCGCTCGCCGAGGAGCGCGGAGTCCGGCTCGATCCGCCGGAGGACAAGGAGCTCGCCGACCTGGTGCACGCCTTCAACCACATGTCGGCGCGGCTCGAGGAGCGGCGCGCCGAGAACCAGCGGCTCATCGCCGAGCTGGAGGCGCGTGTCGCCCAGAAGACGCGCGAGGTGCTCCGCGCCGATCGGCTCGCGACCCTGGGCGGCATCGCCGCGGGGTTCGCTCACGAGATCGGCAACTCGCTGAACGTCATCCGCGGCTACGGCTCGGTCGCCTCGCGCGAGCTCCCGGCGGAGTCGCCGGTGAAGTCGGACGTCGAGGCGATCCGGCGCGAGGTGACCCGCGCCGCCGGGCTCATCGAGCGCTTCCTCGTGTTCGCCCGCGCCCGGACCGTCCACCCGCACGCGCAGCCCGTGGCGCCCATCGTGCGCGAGGCGGCCGAGGTGGTCGGTCCCGCCGCCGCGCAGGCGAAGGTGGAGCGGACCATCGAGATCGCAGAAGGGCTCCCCGACGTGGTCGCGGATGCGGAGCTCCTGCGCCAGGCCTTCCTCAACCTGTGCGTGAACGCGATCCAGGCGATGCAGGAGGGGGGCGGCGGACGGCTGGCGGTCCGGGCGCGGCGGGAGGGCGACGGCGTCGTCGTCGAGGTGACCGACACCGGCCCCGGGATCGACCCGGAGACGCGCGCCCATGTGTTCGAGCCGTTCTACACGACGAAGGCGAACGGGACCGGCCTCGGGCTCGCCATCGTCCGGCAAGCGGCCGAGGCGCACGGCGGCAGCGTCGAGGTGGCGGCCGGCGCCGCCGGAGGGACCGCGTGAGCGACAAGCCCAACCTCATGGTGGTGGACGACCTCGACTCCGCGCGGCAGATGGTGAAGCGCGTGCTGGGGCGGAGCTACGCCGTGTTCGACTTCGCCTCCGTCGCGGAGGCGCTCCCCGCCCTCGACCGCGCCCCCTTCGACGCGATCGTGACCGATCTGCGCATGCCGGGGATCGACGGGATCGAGGGGCTCCACCGCTTCAAGGCGAAGGTCCCGGAGATCCCGGTGATCCTCGTCACCGCGTTCGCCACCGTCGAGACCGCCGTCGAGGCCATGAAGGCGGGCGCGTTCGACTACTTGACGAAGCCCTTCGAGCCGGAGGAGCTCGAGATCGTCGTCCAGCGGGCGGTGGAGCACGGGCGCCTCCGGCGCGAGAACGCCCAGCTTCGCAGCGCCCTCTCGGGCGAGTTCAGCGTCCGCGGCATCGTGGGGAAGTCGCAAGCGATGAAGGACGTCGTCTCCATGCTCGAGCGGATCGCCCCCTCGAACGTGCCCATCCTCATCGAGGGAGCGTCGGGGACCGGCAAGGACCTCTTGGCGCGCGCGGCCCACGCGATGTCCTCCCGGGCGTCGGGGCCATACGTGGCGCTCAACATGAGCGCGATCCCCGAGAACCTCGCCGAGTCCGAGCTGTTCGGGCACGAGAAGGGCGCGTTCACCGGCGCCGAGCAGACGCGCCCCGGCTTCTTCGCGGAGGCGGAGGGTGGGACGCTCTTCCTCGACGAGATCGGGCTCCTGCCGCCCTCACTGCAGCCGAAGCTGCTCCGCGTCCTTCAGGATGGGGAGTACATCCCGGTCGGGAGCCGCAAGGCTCGGAAGTCCGACGTCCGCATCGTCGCCGCGACGAACGAGGACCTGCAGCGGAGCGTCAGGGAGGGGAAGTTCCGCGAGGATCTCTGGTTCCGGCTGCGCGTCGTTCCGCTGCGACTGCCCCCTCTGCGCGAGCGGAAGGAGGACGTGCCGCTCCTCGTCGAGCACCTCGTGCGGAAGCACGCGCTCCGGCTCGCGCGCCCGCCGCTCCTGCCCGACGCGGACGCCATGAAGGCGCTGCTCGACCACGCCTGGCCCGGGAACATCCGGGAGCTCGAGCACGCCATCGAGCGCGGGCTCCTCCTCGCGCGTGGCGACGTCATCACCCTCGCGGATCTGCCTCCCGAGCTGTCGCCGGCGGCGCAGGACACGGCGTCGGGAGGCGCCGAGGGGCGCTACCGCCGCGCCCGCGACCTCTGGGAGCGGAAGTACTTCGAGGACCTCCTGCGCGAGGCGAGCGGCAGCGCCGCGAAGGCGGCCGAGCTCGCCGGCATCCACCGCTCGACGCTCTACGAGAAGCTCACCCGCTACGGGCTCGCCGAGAAGGAAGAGAAGGGGTGATCCCCCTGAACGTGAACGCGCCCGCGCCCGCGCCCGGCTTCGGGGTTCCGCGGATCACCTGCGGCCGAGCGGCATCATGACTGCGTCGCGCGCGGGGGCCGCCCTCCGCCTCCGCGAGGCCCGCCTCTCCGACGCCGCCGAGATCGCGCGCGTCATGCGCGCGTCGATCAGACGGCTCGCCCGCGGCGCTTACACGTCCCGGCAGATCGCCGCCTGGTCGTCACTGCCGGCGCTCTACCACGCGTGGGCGATGACCGCCGGTGGCGAGGAGTACATCGTCGCCGAGGAAGACGGCACGATCGTGGGCTACGCCGCCCGCCGTCGCGGCGAGCTGACGGCGGTATTCGTCGCACCTTCGCAGGCACGGAGCGGGATCGGTACACGTCTCCTCCGCCGCGTCGAGGACGAGGCTCGGCGCAAGGGCGTCCGCTCGCTCCTCGTCCGGGCCGCGCTCGGCGCGGTGCCGTTCTACGAGACGATGGGTTACCGCGGAAGCCGGCGAACGCGCGTCCCTCTTCCCGGGCGCGCCTTCCTGACGGCGGTGACCATGCGGAAGACCGTCAGCCGGAGCGCGCCGCCGCCTCGGCCGCGCGCGCGCCGGCCCGCGATTGACGCCGAGACCCGGAGCGATGGAATCTGGCGGAGGTGAGACCGAAGCACCACCTGCTCGTCGTCGGGGCGGCGCTCGCCCTCGCCGCCTTCGCCTACGTCCCCGCGCTCCGCGGCGAGCTCCAGTTCGACGACTGGTCGTCGATCCAGACGAACCGGGCGATCCGCGAGCCGGGCCGCTTCGTGGCGGGGCTCTCGCCGCTCGATCTGCTCGGCCCCGCGCGCCCGATCACCGACGCGACGTTCGCCTTGGATTACGCGATCGGCGAGCTCGACCCTCTCCAGTACCACCTGTCGAGCCTCGCCCTGCACCTCGTCACCGCGCTGCTCGCCTTCCTTCTCATCCGCGGCGCTCTCCGGCGCGCCGGGCACCCGCGCGCGGATCCGCTCGCGACGATTGCCGCCGCGGCGTTCGCGCTCCACCCGCTGCAGACCGAGTCGGTGTGCTACGCGGCCCAGCGCGCGGAGGTGCTCTCGGCGGCGCTCTTCCTGGGCGCGCTCCTCCTGCTCGTCCGGGCGTACGACGCCCGGCCTTGGCGCGCCGCGTTCGGCTGGGCGGCGGCCGCGACGGCGACTGCGGCGCTCGCCCTCGGCGCGAAGACGGGAGGGAGAGGTGACGTCGCTCCCCGGGCGCGTGGCGCGCGCGCTCGTCCTCGGGGCGGGGGCATGGGCGCTCGCGATCGGCTCCGTCGCTCGCAACGTCCTCGTGCTCGGCCCCGAACAGAGCGCGGGCCTGCACGCGGGGGATCTCGGCCCGTGGCGGTACTTCCTCACGCAGCTCCGGGTCCACTGGTGGTACGCGCGCCTGCTGGTGTGGCCGACCGGGCAGAGCATCGACCCCGCGTTCCAGCCGAGCGCGGCCCTGCCCGACGCGGCGACCTGGGCAGCCGCGATCGGCACCGCCGGGCTGCTCGGGATCGCGGGGTGGCTTGCGTGGCGGGCGGAGCGCGACGGCGCGCCTTCCCCCGCCCGGCGTGCGATCGCATTCGGCGTCGGCTGGTGGTACCTCCTCCTCTCGCCGACCTCGAGCGCCGTCCCGATCGCAGACGTCGCTGCCGAGCACCGGATCTACCTCGCCGCGCTCGGAGGGCTCCTCGCGATCGCCGCGATCGCCGACGCGCTCGCCCGGTCGCGCCGCGCGCGCGCGGTCACCATCGTCGCCGGCGTCGCCGCGTGCGTCGCGCTCTGCGTGGCGCTCGCGTCGCGCGCGGGGGTCTGGAGGACGGAGCTGTCCCTCTGGCAGGACGCGGCGCAGAAGCACCCGGACAGCTACCGCGCCGTCGACGACTACGCGTACGCGCTCAGCAAGGTGGCGGATCGCCGCGACGAGGCCGTCCGGGCGTACGCGCGGGCGCAGTCGCTCGCCCGGACCCGACGCCAGCTCGCCAACACCGCGCGGAACTACGCCGACCTCTACCTCTCCGCGGGGCAGCCCGAGGCGGCGCTCAACGTCATCGACGTCGGCATCGCCGCCGAGAGTCACGACTGGGAGCTGCGCGTCAGCCGCGCGAGCGCGCTGCGACGGCTCGCGCGCCTCGACGAGGCACACGCCGACGCGACCGGAGCGGTCACGCTCGCCGCGGGCGAGCCGCTTGCGCACGACATGCTCGCAATCATCCTGCTCGACCGCGGGGAACCGGAGCGAGCGCTTGCCGAGTTCCGCGTCGCGCGCCAGATCGATCCGGCAGATCCGCTCTACGCGGAGCACGAGTTCCTGGCGCTCGCGCTGCTCGGCCGGCGGACCGCCGCGTGCGCCTCCTGGGTGGTGGCGGCGCGGGGCAAGCCCAGCGCGCTCCTCCACTCGACCGCCGCGGGGCTCGGCTGCGCGCCGTGACGCGCTCGGCCCGGAGGCGCGACGCTAGAGTCGCCCGCACGGCCTGCGGAACGGGCAGCGCCGGCAGCCCTCGCGCTCCTCGAGCCGCGGGAACGCCTCCTCGCGCGCGACGTTCTTCGCCGGGTCCTCGAGCGTCGCCTTCATCGACGCGATCGAGCCCCGCATCGCCTCGGTGCACGACGCGAGCGCCGCCTCGTCGGCGGCCACGGAGACGCGCTCGCCGCCGTTCGCGGCGAGGTAGACGAGGCCTCCCACCACCGCCTCGGTCGGGACGCCCCACTTCTGCTTCGCGTAGAGCGCGTAGATCCCGACCTGCACGTGGTCGACGCCGCGCTCCTTGCCGGTCTTCCAGTCGAGGACGTGGACCCGCCCCTCGGCGTCGCGGTAGGCGAAGTCCACCGCCACCCAGATCTTCGTCCCCTCGAACGCCCAGGAGTCGAGCTCGTCCACCGTGAGCCAGCGCTCGCGCGGCGTGCGCCGGATCTCCTCGAGCACCGGGCTCGCCCAGAACGCGCGGAGCGATCCCTCCACCACCTGCTCGAAGAGCCGCTTCCACTCCGCGTCCGCGACGGGCTCGCCGTACTCGTGCTCGACGAGCCCCACGATCCGCGAGGCCTCGCGCCAGTAGGTCTTCTCGCGCGACCCCGCCCACTCGCTCCGCGCCTTCGCCCGGGTCTGCTCGAGGACGCGCTCCAGGGCGGGGAGCTCGCCCGACCCCCGCGTCCGCGCGAGCGTGCTCTTCAGCGCGCCGTGCACGAGCGACCCCGCCCACTGCCAGCGCGAGGAGAGCTTCTTCAGGACGTACAGCTCGCGCACGACCGAGCCGGCCGGCGCCTCCCACCCGCCCCAGCTCCCGTAGTAGGCGAAGTAGTAGGCGCGGCGGCACTCCTGGAACTTCTCGTGCCGCGACTTCGACCAGGAGAACTCGTTGGCAAGATCGGACATGGCGCGGCGCCCGCCAGGCGGGCGACCGCGCGAGTGTACCGCGGGGGGCCGACACGGCGCTCGGCCGGCGCGCTCGGATCCAGCGGTGAGCGGTCAGGGCGGTCCCGCGGTTCGGCGGTTAACAACCCGTGGCGGCGAGGCCTGCCGCTAGGAGGTGACCATGGAAAACAAGCTCGAGAGGTATTGGCCGCTGTCGCTCCGCATCCTCCTCGGGATCGGCTTCCTGGTTCACGGCGCTCCCAAGGTGTTCAGCGCCGCCGGGCATGCCGGCTTCGCGGGAATGCTGCAGCAGATCGGAATCCCGGCCGCGGGCTTCATGGCCTGGGTCGTCGGAGCCGTCGAGTTCTTCGGGGGAGTTGCGCTCATCATCGGCTTCTTGACGGCCGAGGCCTCCGTGCTCCTCGGCATCGACATGCTCGTGGCGTTGTTCACGGTGCACCTGTCGCAGGGCTTCAGCTTCATCCACATCAAGGGCATGACGCCCGAAGGGACCCCGCAGTTCGGCATGCCCGGAATCGAGGTGAACCTGCTCTACCTCGCCGGGCTCATCGCGCTCCTCATCGGTGGCTCAGGCCCGCTGTCGGTCGACGAGCGGGTGCTCAGGCCCGAGAGCAAGGTGCGCCCGCCTTGGCTGCGGCACCGCGAGGTCCACGCGTAGCCGCGCGCTGCGACTGATGTTCGCCGACCTGGGCGGCGGGACGCGCGTGGAGCTGACCGTCTTCCAGGCGAACGGGTCGGAGGTCGTGCTGCGATGGCGGCCGTATCCGGCGACGTCAACGTGTACAAGCCTGAGGGCTGACCCGGCCTGCCTCCGACCGCCCCCGCGTTTGCGGAGGGCGATCGGAGTCCGCTGCGTCAATCCGCTCTCGACGAGCGCAAACCACGCGCTCGCCGGCCGCGCTTCCGTCAACGCCCGCGTGCAGCCTTCGCGGGCGCCGCCGCCGCGGCGGGCGCCGGGCGGATCTCGAGCGGCCCGAGCGGCAGGTCCGCGAGCTGCGCGCGGACCGTGTCGGGGTGGGCGACCATGATGAGCGTGAGCTTCGACGGATCGAGATAGGTCGCTGTGAAGCGGCGCACGTCCTCGGCCGTCACCTTCCGCACCCGCTCCGCGTACCGGTTCCAGTAGTCGTCGGGCAGCCCGTTCACGACCAGATCCGCGAGGCGGCCAGCGGTGGCGCCGGCGGTCGCAAAGTCCGCCGGGAGCGACAGGACGAGCGCGTCCTTCGCGTCGTCGAGCTCGCCCGCCGGGACCGGCTCGTCCTTCAGGCGCCGGATCTCCGAGAGCAGCTCCTTCAGCGCCGCGCCCGTCACCTCGGCCTTGACGCTCCCGACGATGAAGCTCACGCCGGCGAGCTTCCGCGCGTCGCCGCGCGCGTAGATCCCGTAGGTGTAGCCCTTCTCCTCGCGCAGGTTGCGGAAGAGGCGCGAGGCCATCCCGCCGCCGAGCACCTGGAACGCCACCGTCCCCGTCACGTAGTCGTCCGAGCTCCGCCGCAGCCCCGGCATCCCGAGGAAGAGGTACGACTGCGGGGCGTCCACCTTCTCGAGCACGAGCGTCCGGTGCGGCGCCGCGGCGGGCGCGGCGGGCAGCGGCGAGGCGGCCTTCCCGGCCTTCCAGCCGCCTAGGGTCTTCTCGAGGAGGGGGCGAAGCTCCGCCTCCGAGACGTCCCCGACCACCACCAGCTCCGCATTCGCCGGACGCCAGAGCTGGTCGTGGAACGTCGCGAGGTCCTTCGGCTTCGTCGCCTTCACCGACTCCTCGGTGCCGAGCGAGTAATGGCCGTACGGGTGCGCGCCCCAGAACACCGGCGCGAACGCCTTCGAGGCGATCGCCTGCGGCTGGTCGCGCTGCTGGAGCAGCGTCACCAGCCGCTCGTCCTGCACCCGCTCGAAGTCGGCACGCGGGAAGGCCGGATTCATCGCGACGTCCGCGAAGAGATCGAGGAACCTCGGCAGGTGGCGAGCGAGCGTCGCGCCGGAGAGCGAGGCGGAGTCGACGGACGCCCCGGCGCTGATCGTCGCGCCGAGGAAGCCGGCCTCGTCGGAGATCCGGATCGCGCTGCGGGTCTTCGTCCCCTCGGTGAGCATCGACGCGGTGAAGCTCGCGACCCCGGGCAACGTCTTCGGATCGCGCGCGGCGCCCGCGTCGACGACGAGGTTCACGGCGACGATGGGGAGCCGGCGGTACTCGACGAGCCGCACCGCGAGCCCGTTCGAGAGCTTGAACTTCTTCTGGTCGGGGAGCCGCAGCTCGGGCGCGGGCCCCTTCGCGGGCGGGGTGGTCCGGTCCGGCCCGGCGGGCGCCGCGGGCGCGGGCGCTGCGGTGGCGGCGGCGGCGGCCGGCGCGGGCGGGGCGGCCGACTTGCGCGGCGCCGAGCACGCGGCGGCGAGCAGCGCGGCGAGGATTGCGAGGTGGCGAGTCATCGCTGCTCTCCCTTCGAGGCGGCGGGCGTGGGCGACGCGGCGGACGCCGCGGCGCGCGGAACGACGGTGAGCACGACGCGCGCGTCCTTGCGCAGCCAGGTGCGGACCGCGGCGGAGACGTCGTCGCCGGTCGCGGTCCGGTAGCGCGCGAGATCCTGGGCGAGGTATCCCGGGTTCCCGGTGCGCAGGTAGTAGCTGGCGAGCGTCGCGGCGCGGCCTCCGAATCCGCCCACCGGCTCGAGCCCGAAGATCGCGCCCGCCTCGATCTTGTTCTTCGCGCGCTCGAGCTCCTCTGGCGCGGGCGGCGCCGCGGCGAGCCGCGCCAGCTCCTCGTCGATCTCCTTCTCGAGCCGCTCGAGCGAGATCCCAGGCTTCGGCGTCGCGGTGACGAGGAACATCGACCCGAGCGTCTCGCTCATCTGGCCGGCGGAGACGTCCTGGGCGATCCGCTCGTCCATGACGAGCCGCTTCACGAGCCGGGCGCTCTTGCCGTCGGTGAGGACCTGGCCGACGAGGTCGAGCGCCGCGTCACCCGGCGCGAAGACCTTCGGGCTCTGCCAGGCGATGTAGAGGCGCGGGAGTTGCACCCGATCCTCCATCGTGACCCTCTTCTCCTCGTGCAGTGGGACCGGCTCGGGCTTCTCGTGCACGGGCGGCGGCTTCCCCGGGATCGGCGCGAACCACTTCTCCACGAGGGCGCGCACCTTCGCGGTCTCGACGTCGCCCGCGATGGCGAGCACCGAGTTCTCCGGGCCGTAGAACCGCTTGAAGAACGCGCGCACGTCCTCGACGCTCGCCGCCACGAGATCCTCGTGCGAGCCGATGGTCATCCAATGGTAGGGGAACTCGGCGTTCCACAGGTTCGCGAGGATCTTCTCGAAGGCGAGCCCGTAAGGGCGCATCTCGTAGCTCTGGCGCCGCTCGTTGCGCACGACGTCGCGCTGGTTGTCGAGCTTGTCCTGGGTGAGGGTCGGCAGGAGGAACCCCATCCGGTCCGACTCGATCCAGAGCATCTGCTCGAGCGCGTTCGACGGCGCCTGCTCCCAGTACTGGGTCGTGTCGGAGGAGGTCGAGCCGTTCGTATCTCCCCCCGCCGCCTCGATGAGCCGATCTGCCGTCCCCTTCGGCATGTGCTCGGATCCCTGGAACATGAGGTGCTCGAAGAGATGCGCGAAGCCGGTCCGCCCGGGCTTCTCGTCCTTCGAGCCGACGTCGTACTGGAGGTGAACCCCGACGATGGGATTCGTACGGTCCTCGTGGACGATGACCGTGAGCCCGTTCCGGAGCCGGAACATCTCGTAGGGGACCTCCGGCGCCGCGGCTGCGGGCGCCGCCGTGGGCGCGGCGGGGGGAGGTGCCGCGGCGGCGCGCGGCGCGATGGGCGGAGCGGCGGCGAGCAGGAGGGCGAGCGCGAGCGTTCTCGGCGTCATGGCGCCGCCTTATAAGCCCGCCACCGCCCTACGTCACGCGTCCGGAAGGAGCGGGCAGCACGCGGACCGGGATCAAGTGCGTGCGCTGCACCGCGCGTAAGGGCGCGTCCCCCCGACGGATCAACCGACGCCGTTGCGCGGCGCGGCCCGTCGCGTATGCTCGCTTGGATGTCTGCCCCTTCCTTCCCGCTGCGCATCCTCGTCGCGGAGGACGATCCCTCGGTGGCGCGGCTGTATGCAGCGTACGCGCAGAGCCGGGGACACCAGGTGCTCGTGGCGAAGGATGGGGCGGAGACGCTCGTCACCGCCGCCTCGGAGCTGCCGGACCTCGTCCTGCTCGACATCGCGATGCCGAAGGTCGACGGTCGCGACGTCCTGAAGCAGCTCAAGGCGAACCCGAAGACGCGTCCCATCCCGGTCCTCGTCATCACCGCGTACGGGGGCGACCAGAACCTCCGCGATCTCCTCCTCGAGCTCGGCGCCTTCGACGTCCTCGAGAAGCCGGTGGACCTGCAGATTGCCTTCAACAAGGCGGAGCGGGTCGCGCGGCATTAGCAGCGGGGCGTCTCACTCCTGGCGCGACGACTCGATCCGCATCCCTTTCGGGATGACGACGATGCCGCTCTCGGTGACGTGGAAGTGCTTGCGGTCGCGCTCGAGGTCGTAGCCGATCGTGGTGTGGGGTGGGATGTCGACGTGCTTGTCCACGATCGCCCGCCGGATCCGGCAGTGCCGCCCGATGTTCACGTCCTCGAAGAGGATCGAATCCTCGACGTAGGCGTAGCTGTTCACGCGCACCCTCGGCGACAGGATCGAGTGGTGGACGTGGCCGCCGGAGATGATGCAGCCCTCGGAGACGAGCGAGTCGGTCGCGCGTCCCACCCGGTTCTCCCGCGCGTTGTTGAAGACGAACTTCACCGGGGGCTGGTTGTGCTGGATCGTGTAGATGGGCCAGTGCGCGTTGTAGAGGGAGAAGATCGGGTCCACCGCGACGAGATCCATGTTCGCCTGGAAATAGGCGTCGAGGCTCCCCACGTCTCGCCAGTACCCCCGCTCCTTCTCGCTCTGGCCGGCGACGGTGTTCTTCGCGAAGTCGTACACGAACACGCGCTTGCGCTGGTGCATCGACGCCACGATCGACTTGCCGAAGTCGTGGGCGCTCGCCGGGTCGCCGGCGTCCCGCAGGATCTCCTGCACGAGCGCGTCGGTGGCGAAGAGGTAGTTGCCCATCGAGGCGAGGCACCTCGTCGGATCGCCGGGCATGGTCCGTGCTCCGTCCTTGGGCTTCTCCACGAACCCGACCATCCGCCCGTCGGCGTCCACCTCGATGATCCCGAACTCGTGCGCGTCCTTGACCAGGATGGGGATGGCGGCGACGGTGAGGTCCGCCTTCTTGTCGAGGTGGAACTCGAGCATCTGCCGCACGTCCATGCGGTAGACGTGGTCGGCGCCGAACACGAACGTGTAGGCGGGCTCCTCGTCCGTGATGATGTTCAGGTTCTGGTAGATCGCGTCCGCCGACCCCTCGAACCACTTCGGCCCGACGCGCATCTGCGCGGGGACGATCTCCACGTACTCGTTGAGGAGCGCCGTGAGCCGCCAGCCCCGCTGGATGTGCGCGTTGAGCGACTCCGACTTGTACTGCACGAGCACCTTCATCTTGAGGATGCCGGAGTTCGCGAAATTCGAGAGCACGAAGTCGATGATGCGGTAGCGGCCGCCGAACGGGACGGCCGGCTTCGCGCGCTCGCGGGTGAGCGGGTCGAGCCGCCGCCCTTCGCCGCCGGCGAGGATCATCGCGAGGAGCTTCGCCATCGTGACTCCTGGTGCCTGGGGGGACCCTCGATGCTACGCACCGCGGCAGGCCCGGCGCAAGGAAGCGTTCGAGCGGGCGCCCGGGCTCGCGAGGGTCCGGCCCTCATCCCAGGCGCAGCGCGGGGGCGTGCGCCGGCCTCGTGCGCGAGAAGCCAGCGCTTCGCGTCCAGGCCGGCCGCGTATCCGCCAAGCTTGCCGCCCGCCTGGACGACCCGGTGGCACGGGACGAGGATCGCGACCGGGTTCTCGTGGTTTGCGCCGCCGACCGCGCGGGCGCACCCGGCCCGGCCGAGCAGACGCGCGACCTCGCCGTAGCTTCTGACCTCGCCCCACGGGATCGCGCAGAGCGCCGCCCAGACGGCGAGCTGGAACGGTGTGCCGCGCAGCGCGAGTGGGGGCAAGCGCGGCGGCCGTCCGGCGAAGTAGGTTTCGAGCGCCTCCACGGCGAGGTCGAGGTGCGCGCGCGCCTGCCCGGACATGCCGGGGCACGGGGGACCGCGATCGAGGAAGGAGAGCCCGGACATTCCCTGGGCCTCGGCCTCCAACGAGAGGACGCCGACCGGGCTGCGGTAGCGCAAGCGGCAGGTCATTCTAGCGGGGGGACACTCGGGCTACGCCCTCGCGCCCCCCTCATGAGGTCACCGACGCGGAGCGCGGCCCGGCGAACCGCGCGAGGACGTCCGCGATCTCGGCGTTCACGACGCGCAGGAGGTCCTGCTTCTCCCGGAAGGGCAGGAACGCGCTCTTGAACCCCTGCACGAGGACCGTGCACAGATCGTCGAGCGTGAAGCTCAGCTCGCGGTGGACGAGCAGGAGCTCCTTCGTCAGGGTCGTGTCGGTGATGAGCCGGTTGTCCGTGTTCACCGTCACTCGCAGGCCGAAGTCGAAGTAGAAGCGGAGCGGATGGCTCGCGATGCCCGGCACGGACCGGGTCTGGACGTTCGAGGACGGGCACATCTCGAGCGGGATGCGGTGGTCGTTCAGGTAGTTGAGCAGGTCGCCGTTCTCGCGCAGCCGCACGCCGTGACCGATGCGGTGCGCGCCGCACTTGTGGACCGCCTGCGCGATCGAGTCGGGACCGTACGCCTCGCCCGCGTGGATCGTGACGTTCACGTTGTTGTCGAGGATGAGCTGGATCGCCTCGCGGTGGTGGCGGGCCGGGTGGCCTTCCTCCGCCCCGGCGAGGTCGAACCCGACGACCCCCTTGCCCTTGTAGGCGACCGCGAGCTCGGCGAGGCGCACCGACGTCTGGGGATCCATGTGGCGGATCCCGCAGATGATGACGTTCGACTTGATCCCGGCATCGCGCTTCGCGTGTCGGAGCCCGTCGAGCACCGCGTCGACGATCGTGGTCGGCTTGAGGCCGCGGCTCGTGTGGAGCACGGGCGAGTAGCGGACCTCGAGATAGCGGACGTTCTCGGCGGCGCAGTCCGTCGCGAGCTCGTAGGCGGCCCGGTAGAGCGCCTCCTCGGTCTGGAGCACCGCCAGCGTGACGTCGAAGGCGACGAGGTAGTCCTCGAGCGACGCGCAGGTCTCGCCCATATGGATCGCCTTCGCGAGCCCCTCGGGCGTGTCGGCGGGGAGACGGACCTTCTGCTTCTCGGCGAGATCGAGCAGCGTGGCGAGGCGGACGGAGCCGTCGAGGTGGCAGTGCAGATCGGTCTTGGGGAGCGCCCGAAGGAGCTCCTCGGTCACCGGCGGGAGCCGTCCGGCGGGGGGTGGAGGCATCATAGAATCATATGCCGGTAGACATCGGCCCGCCGCGTTCCTGGACGTGGTCGTGGACCTGGACGTGGTCGTGGACCTAAACCTCGACCTGGACCTCGACTTCGACCTCGACCTCCGGTTCGGCCTGGTCGAGGACGAGGTCGAGGTCCAAGACCAGGTCCACGTCCACGTCCAGGTTGGTGAGGATCACGTGATCCTCACGGGCACCCACCCACGCACGGCGTTCACGAGCCAGACCCGCCGCGCGCGCCCGAGCTCCGCGACTCGCACCGGACGTTCGCGGATCTCGCCCCGCGCGAGCAGCTCCGCCCGCATCACGCCCGCGAGCAGGCCGGCCTCGCGGTGGGGCGTCACGCGCTCGCCGCCGACCTCGAGCACGACATTGCCGATCGTGAACTCCGTCAGCTCACCCTCGTCGTTCGCGAGCAGCACGTCGAAGGCTTCGGGGCGCTCGCGCCGCGCCGCGTCGTACGGCTCCCGGCGCGTCGTCTTGTGGAAGAGGGCGGGATCGCGCCGCGACACCCGCGCGCTCGCGAGCGCCACGGGGAGCGGTGCCTCGGGGACCGGGGGGAGCGGGGCCGCCTCGGCGCGCACCGCGCCGCCGCGCTCAAGCCGAAGCCGGACGCGGCGCGAGCCCCGCGCCGCGCGCGCCCGCTCCCTGCCGAGCGCCGCGTCGATCGCGCCCGCGTCGAGGCGGAACCCGAGGTGGCGCGCGGACGAGGCGAGGCGCGCGAGGTGTCGCGCGAGGAGCGGGTAGCCGCCCGGCTCGAGACGCAGCGTCTCGACGAGCTCGAACGGCGCCTCGTGCCGCAGGAATTCGCCCTTCGCGAGCGCCTCGTCGTACTCGTCGTCGGCCGAGGACTCCCAGGTGATGCCGCCTCCGACCCCGGCGACCGCCTCGCCGCGGGCGAGGTCGAGCTCGAGCGTCCGGATCGCCACGTTGAAGGCGGCGTCGCCCCCGGGCGCCACGAACCCGATCGCGCCGCAGTACGCGCCGCGCGGGGAGGTCTCCTCCTCGGCGATGACGCGCGTCGCCATCGCCTTCGGCGCGCCGGTGACCGAGCCGCAGGGGAACGCCGCGGCGAGGAGGTCCGCCATCCCGACCGCGGGGCGGAGCCGCGCCTCGACCGTCGAGGTGAGCTGGAGCACGGTCCGGTAGCGCTCGACCTGGAGGAGCCGCGGAACGCGCACGGTCCCGATCCGCGCGACGCGGCCGAGATCGTTGCGGAGCAGGTCCGCGATCATCACGTTCTCCGCCCTCTCCTTCGGGGAGGCGGCGAGCGCCGCCGCGGCTGCGGCGTCCTCCTCCTCGAACCGGCCGCGGCGCGCGGTGCCCTTCATCGGCCGGGTGCGGACGAGATCGCCCGTGCGCTCGAGGAACAGCTCGGGGGACGCGGAGACGATGGCGCGCGCGCCGAGATGGACGAGCGCGCCGAGCCCGCCCCCCTGCGCCTCGCGCAGCCGGAGGTAGAGCGCGAGCGGGTCGCCGGCGAACGGGCCGCGCAGCCGGAAGGTGTGGTTCACCTGGTACACGTCGCCTCGCGCGATGCGCGCGCGGATGCGCTCGACGGAGCGGGCGTGGGCGGCCTGCTCGACGTCCGGGACGAGCGGGCCGAGCAGCGCATCCGCGCCGGGCTCCGGCCGGCGCGGCGCGGGAGCGTCGTACACGCCGAACCAGACGAGCGGGAGCGCGCCGCGCGCGCGGGCGTGGAGGGCGGGATCGAGCGCCGGCGCCGCCTCGGAGCACACGAACCCCGCCGCCCAGCTCCCCGCCGCCGCGGCGGCCTCCACCCGCGCGAGCGCCGGCCGGACCTCCTCGAGGGTCTCCGCGGCGACGACCGTGCGCGGGCGCTCGAACGCGAGCGGGCCGGGCGAGATCCCGTCGAAGTCGAGGAGGACGGTCCCGGCTTCCAGTGTCATGGCACGGTCAGTCGGAGCGCCCGAGGAAGCGGGCCAGGATCCGCTTCTCCCCGAGCTCGAACCGGACCGTCACCTTCGCGTCGCGCCCCGCGCCGTCGCAGCCGAGCACGACGCCCTGCCCGAGCGAGGGGTGGACGACCCGATCGCCGCGAACGAACGCGCCCTGCGCGCCGGGCCGCTGGTCGAAATCGTAGTCGACGACGGGCGCGGCCGAGGTGGAAGGGTCGAGCTCGATGTGCGGCTCGTCCGGCAGGGCGCCGGGGTGGCGCCGGATCGTGGGGGGGCGCGGCGCCGCCGGCCGGAAGGACTCGCGCGCCTCGCGGGCCCGCACCTCGCGGGCGACCGCCTCCCCGAACAGCTCCGGGGGCAGATCGGTGAGAAAGCGTGACGGCTCCATCGGGCGCCAGGAGGGTCCACCCTCGCCATACCCCATCCGGCGCCGGGCGAGCGAGAGCGTCAGCCGCCGCTTCGCGCGCGTGATCCCGACGTAGCAGAGCCGCCGCTCCTCGTCGTACGCGTCGGCCTCCTCGCGCGCCGAGACGTCGCCCCACGGTTCGCGCGGGAACGTCCCCTCCTCGAGCCCCGAGAGGAACACGGCGGTGAACTCGAGGCCCTTCGCGGCGTGGAGCGTCATGAGCGCGACCCGCCCCTCCGCCGTCGGCTGGTCGGCCTCGCCGAGGAGCGCGATCTGCTCGAGGAACCGCGCCAGCGGCGCGGGGACGGGCTCGTCCGGATCGCGCGGCGGCGGCTGTCCGGCGCTCGCCTCGTCGAACTCCCGGGCGGCGGCGACGAGCTCGACGAGGTTCTGCGCCCGCTCCGCCGCCTCGTCGGTCCGCTCCGCCTCGAGATACGTCCTCGCGGCGAAGCCGCGCTCCTTCGTCGGGGCCCCCTGGGGGGCGAGGCGCGCGAGGAGCCCGGTGCGAGAGAGCACCTCCTGGACGGCGACGCCCGCGTCGAGCGAGGTCGCGTCGCGGGCGAGCCCGGCGAGGGTCTCGCGGAGCGCGCCGAGCGCGCGTCGCGCGGCCGGCTTCAGGCCTTCGACCGCGTCCACCTCGGCGAGCGCGTCGTAGAGCGACACCCCGCGCGCGCGCGCGTGCGTCCGCAGCCGCTCGACCGTCTTCTCGCCGATCCCGCGCGGCGGCTTGTTCACGATGCGGGCGAGGTCGAGGTCGCTCCTCGGCTCGAGCGCGAGTCGCAGGTAGGCGGCGGCGTCCTTCACCTCCGCCCGCTCGTAGAAGCTCGTCCCGCGCACGATGACGTACGGGATGCGCGCGGCGCGCAGCGCCGCCTCGATCGGCCGCGACTGCGCGTTCGTGCGGTAGAGGACGGCGATCTCGTCCCCTGCGGTCCCGTGCGCCCGTTCGTGCGCGACGGCCCGCGCGATCCGCTCCGCCTCGTCGTGCTCGTCCTGCCCGACGACGAGCGCGAGCGGATCGCCGGGCGCCTCCTCGGTCCAGAGCCGCTTCTCGCGGCGCCGCGCCGCGCGAGAGATCACCGCGTGCGCCGCGTCGAGCACGTTGCGGGTGGAGCGGTAGTTCTGCTCGAGCTTCACGACGCGCGTGCCGGGGAAGTCGCGGTCGAAGCCGAGGATGTTCTCGACGTCCGCGCCGCGCCACCGGTAGATGGCCTGGTCGTCGTCTCCCACCACGCAGACGTTCCCGCGCCCGCCCGCGAGGAGGCGCAGCAGCCGGTACTGGACCGGGTTCGTGTCCTGGAACTCGTCGACGAGCAGGTGCTCGAACCGCCCCGCCCAGCGCGCGCGGAGCGCCTCGTCCTCCTCGAGGAGCCTCACCGGCCGCATGAGAAGGTCGCCGAAGTCGGCTGCGCCCGCCCGCCCGAGCGCCGCCTGGTAGCGCGCGTACACCTCGCGCGCGAGCTGCCCTTCGAGGTCGTGCTCGCCCGCCTGGACCTCCTCCGCGCGCAGCGCGACGCCCTTCCACCGGTCGATGCGGGAGAGGGCCTCGCGCGCGGTGAGCGCCTCGCCGTCGTCCGCCCCGAGCTCGGCGAGGATCCCCTTCACGAGCCGGAGCTGGTCGTCGTCGTCGTAGATGGGGAACGAGGGGGAGAGGCCGGCGCGGGGCGCCTCGCGGCGGAGGAAGCGCGCGCCGAACGCGTGGAAGGTCTGGACCCACAGCTCGCCCGCCGTCGCGCCGAGCAGGCGGGCGAGCCGCTCGCGCATCTCGCCGGCGGCCTTGTTCGTGAACGTGACGGCGAGGATCCGCCACGGCACGACCCCCTCCTCCGCCACGAGCCGGGCGATCCGGTGGACGATGACGCGGGTCTTGCCGCTCCCCGCTCCGGCGAGGACGAGGAGCGGCCCGTCGCCGTGGAGCACGGCCTCGCGTTGTGCGTCGTTCAGATCGGCGAGCAGGTCGGTCATGCCCTCTAGGGCCCTGGAGCGGCGCGAAGATAACGGATCTCGGGGCGTGCTACCGCGCCGCTGCGTCCGGCGCGGCCGCGGGGCGCTTCTCCGGGGCGGAGGCCGCCCGGGGCGCCTTCGCGCGGGCGCGGCGGGGTGGCGGCTCCGGCGGCAGCCAGCGGTAGTCGTACTCGGCCCGGTCCACCTGCTCGGCGTCCGCCGGACCGTTCTCGTGGAGCCCGAGGCGCACCGCCTTCGTCCAGACGAGGCGGCGCGGCAGGAGCGTCGCCGGATCGGTGACGAGGACGAGCTCGCTCTCGGCGGCGAGATCCTTCCGGGCGCCCTCCGCCGGCTCGGTCCCGGCGGGGAGGACGCGCGCGAGGAGCTGCGGGGCGGCGCGCTCGAGCGCGGCGCGATCCGGCACGGAGCGCAGCACCGCCTCCACGCAGCGGAGCGCGCGCTCCGCGGCGGCGCACGGCACGCGGCGGCGCACGCTGAACTCCACCGCGTGGGGCGCGCGCACGCCGGGCAGGAGGGGCAGCTCCGCCTCGGATTGCATGGCGTAGGTCTCGGCGACGCGCAGGTCCGCGCCGGTCCAGAACCCGACCGCGAGGTTCCAGAGCTCCTCCGCCTCGACCCGCGTCTCGGCCAGGGCCAGCGCGAGGGCGCGCTCCGCCTGCTCGGGCGGGACCTTCGCGTCGTCGAGGACGCGCGCGAGCACCGGACGAAGGGCGTCGACGCCGTCTAGGCCGAGGAACTCGCCGTCGGCGCCGACGCGCTGGACCACCGCCTCCGAGGCCCGGATCGCGTCGCGCGCGAGCGCCCCCGCGAAGGGGAGGTCGCCCCGCCAGGTCGTGGCGCGGGTCGTGACGCGAAGCCCGTCCGGCGTCGGCTCGGCGAGCGCCTCGTAGCGTGCGGTGAAGGTTCCGCGCGGCCGGCCGGTGCGGAGCCGCGTGCGCCGGTAGGTCACGCGCGCACGGGCCGGCGCCGGCCAGGCGAAGCGCAGCGAAACCACCTCGCCGCGCGGGGGCGCGTCGTCCTCGGCGGCACGAGCCGGCAGCGCGAGCGCCGCGAGGAGGAGCGCGAGGATCGGGCGCGGCATGGGGCGAGGAGGCTAGCACGGGATCGGCCCTGCCACGCTGCGGCGGGACCCGGAGAGCGGTAGATTCCCTGCCATGGCGGCGCCCGTCCGGATCGTCCCGCTCGGCGGGCTCGGCGAGATCGGCATGAACTGCATGGCGATCGAGTGCGACGGCCGGATCGCCGTCGTGGACTGCGGGATCATGTTCCCGAACGAGCCGGTGGGCGTGGACCTGATCGCGCCCGATCTCTCCTTCCTGCGCGAGCGGCGGGAGCAGGTCGGGGCGGTGTTCCTCACCCACGGGCACGAGGACCATCTCGGTGCGCTCCCGTTCCTCCTCCGCGACGTGCCGGTGCCCGTGTACGCGAGCCGCTTCACCCTCGCCCTTCTCCGGCCGCGCCTCGACGAGGCAGGCGTCACGGCGGACCTGCGCGAGGTGGTCCCGGGGGATCTCCGCGCGGCCGGGGAGGCCTCGCCCCTCGCCGCGGAGTTCTTCTCGGTCGCCCACTCCGTCCCGGACGCCTGAGGGCTCGCGCTCAGGACGCCGCAGGGAACGATCCTCCACTCCGGCGACTTCAAGATCGACCCGCACCCAGTGGCCGGGCGCGGCACCGACCTCGCGCGCATCGAGGCCCTCGGACGAGAGGGCATCCGCCTCCTGCTCTCCGACTCGACCAACGCGGAGCGGGACGGCGCCTCGGGGTCGGAGTCCGAGGTGGGCCCCGCGCTCGAGGAGGTCTTCGAGCGCGCGCGGGGCCGCGTCTTCGTCGCGTGCTTCGCCTCGAACGTCCACCGCATCCAGCAGGTCGTGAGCGCGGCCCGCGCGTTCGGCCGGCGGCTCGCGCTGCTCGGCCGCTCGATGGAGGCGAATGTCCGCATCGCGCAGGCGCTCGGGTACCTCGAGCTCCCCGGGTGGATGCCGATCGACGCGGCCGCGGCGCGCGAGCTGCCGCCCCGCGAGCTCTGCGTCCTCACCACCGGCACCCAGGGCGAGCCGCGGAGCGCGCTCGCGCGGCTCGCCCGCGGCGAGCACCCGGACCTCGCCCTCGCTCCGGGCGACCTCGTCGTCCTCTCCTCCCGCCACATCCCGGGGAACGAGCTCGCGATCGGCCAGGTGGTGAACGACCTCTGCCGCCGCGGCGCCGAGATCGCGAGCGAGGGGCGCGCGCCGCTCCACGTCTCCGGGCACGCGCAGCAGGCGGAGCAGCGGCGCCTCATCGCGCTCGCCCGTCCCGCCCACTTCGTCCCCATTCACGGCGAGTACCGCCACCTCGCGCGCCACGCCGCCCACGCGGCGGCGGAGGGCGTGGCGGGACGGGACGTGATCCTCGATGGTCAGGTGCTGGAGCTCGCCGACGGGGGCGTGCGCGTCGCGGAAGAGGTCGTGACCGTCGGCCGGGTCTACACGGATCGGGACGCGCTCCTCGGCGCCGACATCGGCGCGCTCGTGGTAAAGGATCGCCGCCTCCTCGCCGAGGCCGGGCTCCTCATCGTCGTGCTCGCGATCGAGAAGACGACCGGCGCGGTGGTCCGCGGCCCCGAGCTGTTCGCGAAGGGCGTGGCCGGGTTCGAAGGGGCGGAGGAGGCGATCCGGGGGGAGGCGCTGCGGGCGCTCGACGAGCTGTCGAGCCCGGCGCGCTCCGACGCCGCCGAGGTGCAGGAGGCGCTCCGGGGTGCGGTGCGGCGCTGGTTCCGCCGCGAGGTGGGGCGCAGGCCGACGGTGCTGCCGGTGGTGCTCGAGCTGTAAGGTCGGCGAGAGAGAGGGAGAGCG
>WNGB01001859.1_pt2 | contig 34387 bp, 30 predicted proteins | sample 5400681 | NCBI WGS metagenome assembly WNGB01 (sample SAMN13153367, study PRJNA577476) | soil metagenome | isolation source: 115 cm soil or saprolite under grassland replicate 2 | place: USA:California | collected 2016-06-15
AAAGCGGGAGGTTTGGAGGGCGCAAGCCCTCCAAGGATCTGCGTTTCCGCAGGCTGAAAGCGGAGGTTTGGAGGGCGCAAGCCCTCCAAGGATCTGCGTTTCCGCAGGCTGAAAGCGGAGGTTTGGAGGGCGCAAGCCCTCCAAGGATCTGCGTTTTCCGCCGGTTGTGAGGGCCGGGCACCCAAAGGGTGCCCGGCCCTCACAACCGGCGGAAAACGATCGGTGAAGAAGTTTGGAGAGGAATCGATGGAGCTACCAGTTGCCGGCCAGGTTGCGATCGTCACCGGCGCCGGGCAAGGTATCGGCCGCGCGATCGCGCTGCGCCTGGCCAAGGATGGCATGCACGTCGTGGTGGCCGACCGACAGGCCGGCCTGGCCGAGGCGGTCGCGGCCGAGCTGCGCGCGATTGGCCGCCGCGCGCTGGTGCAGACGATCGATGTGGCCAGCGCCGCCGATCGCCAGAGTATGATCGATGCGACGTTGGCCGAGTTTGGCCGGCTAGATGCGCTGGTGAACAACGCCGGCATTCAGCGCGTGGCCTTGCCGCTGGATGTCACCGAGGAGCACTGGGATGCGGTGATGAGCGTGAACGCCAGGTCGGTCTATTTCTGCTGTGTCGCGGCGCTGCGGCATATGGTCGGGCAGCACAGCGGGCGGGTGGTCAACATCGCCTCGATCGCCGGCAAGACCGCCAGCACGATCTACCATCCGATCTACAATGTCAGCAAGGCGGCCGTGATCGCCATGACCAAGACCCTGGCGATGGCCCACGCCGCCGACGGCGTACGGATCAACGCAGTCTGCCCTGGCGTGATCGAGACGCCGATGCAGGATGTGGTCGACGCCGAGTTCGCGCGCGTCACCGGGCGCACGCCCGAGGATATTCGCGCCGAGCGGGTCGGGCGTATTCCGCTCGGCGCGATCGGCGCGGCTGAGGACGTGGCCGCAGTGGTCTCGTTCCTGCTCGGGCCAGACGCGCGCTACATGACTGGGCAGGCGATCAACGTGAGCGGCGGGCTGGTGATGTATTAAATGCGGAAATGGGAGTTTGATCAGGATAATCCGCGCGGAGGTTCAATGCCTGCGTAAAGTCCTCGATCGAAGTGAACATGAAGTCAGTATGGCTCTAAACGCCAGGAGCCCGGCGAGGTAACAATTTTGTGATACGTTAAAAAATAACAACTTTTTTAGCAACGCACGCGTTATCATGCATGTGAGGATCGAAAGCGGCCTGTGATGGGAGGAAGCAGTGAGCCTGCAGGTACGGCAAGCCCCTTTGATCGCGCCATTCCAGCACCTTGCCGAAGGATATCGCATGCCTATTCGCGTCCTAGTCGCCGACGATCACGCGATTGTACGGCTGGGAGTTATCAAGCTGATCGAGCTGTTGGGCGGCGGCGAGATCGCCGTGGTCGGCGAGGTGGCCGATGGTGATGGCCTGCTCGACGCGGTGGCGGCGCTGTCGCCGGATGTGCTGCTGCTGGATATTGTCATGCCGGGGCTCGACGCGGTCGAGCACGCGCGCCGGGTGGCCGAGCTGCCGGGCGGCCCGCGCGTGCTGATGCTCACGAACCACGATCGTGACGACTACGTGCTGCCGCTGCTGGCCGCCGGCATCGCGGGCTACCTGCTCAAAGATGAGATCCCCGACGCGATCGTCCAGGCCATCCGCGCGGTGGCCGAGGGCGGAACCTGGTTCAGCCAGCGGATCGCCGGGCAGATCGCGCGCTCGACCTTCGCGCCCGCGCCGGATGCCGAGCCGATCGGCGGAGCGCCGACGCTGACCCCGCGTGAATGGGAGATCCTCCAGCATCTCGCGCAGGGCCAGAGCAACAGTGATATCGCCGAGCAGCTCTCGCTCTCGAAGGCCACCATCCAGAACTACGTCAGTAATATCTACGCCAAGCTTGGTATCGAGACGCGCGCCGAGGCCATGCTGTATGCGATTCGCAACAAGCTAGTCGATATCAAGGATGTGCTGGACGAGTCGTAAGTTGTCAGTGGTTCGTTGTCCGTTGTTGACACCTATGCCAAACAACGAACAACGAACCACTGACAACTGAAAAACTACGCAATTTACCTGATACGCGTTGCTGGCTACACGCTGTATAATGACCCCACTCAAACAATTCGGAACAAGCCCAGATTATTTCCAGATCCACTGAACTGCTGTGCTGCGGGAGTGCGCCCAGATATTGAGATTCGGCACGTCGTTTCAACGCTAGTGAAAGGTGCTACAATAGCCATGCTCGCCAGCCCTTCCCGGCCTTCCCCGCTCGCCGTGCTCCGCAATCCTGCCTTCACACTTCTGTGGATCGCCCAGCTGATCTCGGTGGCGGGCAGCGCGCTCACCGCATTGGCCGCCTCGATCCTGGTCTACCGCCTGACTGGCTCGGCGCTGAGCGTTGGACTGATGCTCATGGCCTCCGCGTTGCCCAGCTTGCTGATCGGATTAGTCGCGGGCGTCTTTGTGGATCGCTACTACCGCAAGCGGATTATGATCGCGGCCGACCTGATCCGCGCCGCGTTGATCGCATGCATCCCGCCGCGAGCCAGGCGCTGGATGGCGCCGAGCGTGTGCTCGAGGTCCACAACGCCGGCGATTTCTTTGGCGAGATTGCGGCGCTGACCAGCGTGCCGCGCACAGCGAGCGTGATCGCCGAGCAGCCGACCACGGTGCTGGCGGTGCCAGCGACGGCGCGGATGCTTCGGATGCAGATGGTCGCGCTGCCGGGCTTCGGCGGCCTTGATCAGGAAACCCTGCGCGATCTGCGCACTCCCGACCGGCAGGCGCGGCCAGAGGCACAACTCGCGCAGGCGACGACGTGATCGCTCTACGTTTAACGAGAGGCACACCATCATGAGCTCATCGGAACTACGAATCGCCGTTGAACAGGCGCGCGGGCGTGTGGCTGTGACGATCATGCGGATCGAGGGATCGGTCGACGCCGCGAGCTACCAGGCGCTGCAAACGGCTGTTGAAACCGCCTACGCGACCGGCGCGCGGTATATGCTGTTTGACCTCGCCAGCGTAGCCTATATGAGCAGCGCCGGCCTGCAGGTGCTACATCGCATCATCAGCAGGCTAGCCGATCAGAGCTCGGCTGGGGGCGACGCGCCTATAACGCCGGGAACGAGTGCCGGCAGCTTCAAATCGCCGCACGTCAAGCTGCTCAACCCCTCGGAAAACGTGAGGCGGCTCCTGGAGGTCTCGGGGTTCGTGTTGTTCTTGGACGTCTATACCGATCTCGATACGGCGATCGCTTCGTTCTAGAATGATGGGCAGATATATTGATCCTTTGGAGTCCGGCAGCCATGCTGCCGGACTCCAAAGCGCGCAGATCAACTTCTTTGCTCACACCTATAACGTTATCCGGGCCGTCTTCACGAGGCACGATCACTTGGGTAAAGGACACCCAACATGGCCAAGCAAACACCAACGAACGCTCAACTCTCAGGAGAGATCGCGGCTCTGCGCCGGCGCCTGGCCGAGCTGGAGGCGCTGGAGGCCGAGCACCGGCGCGCCGAGCACGTGCAATCGGCGCTCTACCGTATCGCCGACGCCGCCAGCGCCGCCGAGGATATGCCAGCCTTCTACGCGGCCATGCACGGCATCGTCGGCGAATGGTACTTCCCAACTCAGCTGTTGTTCGTTTTTTCGCTCGCAGAGCGAAAAAACGAACAACAAAAAGAAGATACAGTACCGCTGTGTATGACCACATCTGGGCACCGCTTGATCTGGTGATACGGCAGACAGACGCGTTCACGCAGCAGCCGGCCTATGCGTTCGCCGACTCCCTGGTACAGGAGATCGCCTACAACCGGCTGCTGTTCGCGCAGCGACGGCAGCTACACCGCGCGGTGGCTGAGTGGTACGAGCGCACCTATACCGATGACCTCGCCGCGCACTACCCATTGCTGGCGCAGCACTGGAGCAAGGCCGAAGACGTGGCCAAGACCATCCGGTATCTGGAGCTGGCCGGCGAACAGGCCCGGCAGTACGGTGACTACCAGGCGGCGCGCAGGTATTTCAACGAGTCGCTGGCCCTCAGCGCCCAAAGCGCGGTATTGAGCGCGGACTACACTGCCAGGGATTAGGGATTTGGCTAGCCGACGTGATCAAATACGATCACATTGCGAAGGACTTCTCCCGTCTCCATTGCTGCGATCGCCTCGTTAATCTGTTCCAGGGGATACCGGGCAGTGATAAGCTCATCCAGTTTGAGCCGCCCATGCCGATAGAGATCCACTAATCGAGGAACATCTACGCTCAGGCGAGTCGATCCCATACGACTCCCGATTACCCGCTGTTCGTTCCAAACGACGTCACCGATTGAGAGCGCTGCGGTTGCTCCTTCATGGGGTATCCCAACAATCACGACCGTTCCGGCCGGGCGGATGATGGTCAACGCTTGCGCCACCGCCGTTGGACTCCCGACGGTCACAAATGCATAGTCAGCGCCTCGGCCGGCTGTCAGGTCTGCTACCGCCGCGCCGAGATCTTGCTGTGCGGCATTGATGGTGTGGGTTGCGCCAAAGGTTCGTGCGGCCGTCAACTTCGTATCCAGGCGATCGACCGCCACGATCGGATACGCGCCGACCAGAACAGCCCCCTGGATCGCATTGAGCCCCACACCGCCGGCCCCGATCACCACAACGCTCTGGCCTGGGCCGACGCGCGCGGTGTTCACCACAGCCCCAAGCCCGGTGATCACGCCACACGCCAGGAGCGCCGCCCGATCCAGGGGCATCTCTGCGGGAACTTGGACAACTTGGGATTGGTCGACGATCGCATATTCGGCAAAGGCGGCCGTCCTGATTCCGTGTTGAAGTCGCTCTCCACGCCGATTGCGTAACCGGCTTTCCCTCTCTAAAGCGAACCGGCCCTCACACATATGCGGGGATCCCAGCGTACAATAGAAACAGCGTCCACACGATCGGAGCAGCGAGACCACGACGGCATCTCCCGGCTTTGCGAGCGTGACATTCTCGCCCACCGCGTCGACGATTCCCGCAGCTTCATGTCCAGCCACAACCGGGAGTTTGCCACCCCACTCCCCACGGATCAGATGCACATCACTATGGCAGATCGCGGTGGCCGTGAGGCGGATTTTCACTTCGCCCTGCTGAGGCGGATCGATATCGATCTCTTCGACGGTCAGCGGCTCACCAAATGCATAGCACACCGCAGCTTTCATCATTCTCTCCTTGCCGCAAAGCTATTCACCACACTGGAAATCCACTGCGCTCGGTTCTATTATACCTCTGATGGTACTTCCCATTTCAGCTGTTGTTCGTTTTTTCGCTCTGCGAGCGAAAAAACGAACAACAAAAAGAAGACAAAGTACCGCTGTGCATGACCACATCCGGGCACCGCGTAAGTCCTCTGATTGACAATTGCAGCTTGGCACTGCAATCCCCAACCCCCGCGCTGAAAGCGCACTAGGGTTTGTACTCATACGCCCCGATATCCACCGCCGCCCCCTCGGGCACCGTCACCCCCGCGAGATCCACGCCGAAACCGGCCTGAAGCGATTCGGCCGTTCCGGCGTCGCGCGCTGGGCTGGCCGCGCCAAGCCGAAAATCCCCACCGCCGACTGAGGCTTTGATGAACTGCGGGTTGGCGATCTTCGATGTCGGGCTTTTGTTGCTGGGGGTGGGGAAAAAGATCCCCGGATTGCCGTCGGCCTTCCAGAACAGGTTGTAGGCCTCATCACAGGGCTGGTCGGTGTAGCCGATCTTACCTTCCGACCAGATGATATTGTTCTTGAGCGTCAGAATGTTGGTGGCGCAGCCGCCGTCGCAGTTGATCGCGATGCTGGTGGGGCTGGTCAGGTAGACCGTGTTGTTGTAGGCCTTGGTGCGCAGCACCGGCCCGCGCCCGCCGCCGGCGCCTTCGGTGACGAGAAAGTTCGCCTTGGCCGTGCTGGATGCGACCAGGTTGTAGGCGAATGTATTATCGGCGCTGCGCGCGTTACCCAGCTCGGTAAGCGTGCTGTTGTTGGTGGCGATGTTGTGGTGAATAGTGTTGCGCTGGCCGCCGTACACCTCGATCGCCGAGCCGTCGCGGCCATAATCGAACGAGCAGGCGTCGCTGCCGCTGATCTGATTGTAGGCGATCTGGTTGTCGTCGCCCTCCAGCACGATCCCATTCGCGCCGGCGTCGTTGTTGGGGTTGCTCGCATCCAGGGTGTACATCAGGTTGTTGCCGGCGAAGATATTGCTGACAATGGTGATGTGATGTGCCCCAGTGGTGACTTTGACACCGTGGGTTAGGCCGGTGGCCTGTGCGTAGCGCAAGGTGTTGTAGGCCGCGCCCGACTCAAAGCGGAAGCCGATCTGCCAGCCCTTGGGCTGGTTCTGGCAGCCCGGATCGTAGCTCTGCGGCGTGCCGCGGGTCGCCAGGTTCTGGATCAGCAAATTCGTCCCGCGAATGATCACATCGTACTGCGCGCTCTGCACGATCGGCAGGTAGCCGCTGCCATATGCGTCGATCACGATCGGCTGGCCGCTACCACCGTTCCAATCCAGATACAGCGGGCCGGTCCAGGTACAGCCACGCTTGAACAGCAGCCGGTCGCCGGGGGCCAGTGGGGCGGTGCGCGCCTTTGCCAGGCTCTGCCAGGCGGCGCCCTCGGAGGTGCCGTTGTTGCCATCGTTGCCGGCGATGCAATCGACATAGTAGCCCTTCGAGGGGGCCGGCACGACGATCAGCGGCACGAACACCTGGCCAGCCGCCTGCAAGCGCCCGATCGCGCCCAGCGTTCCAGTCCCGCCGAACAGCGCGAGCGCAGCGGCACAGGCCAGCAGCGCGCGCCGCCAGCGGCGCGACAGGGGCGGTGCGGATGGGAGTTGTGTGGTCATTGATTCCTTCCTCTTTTAACTTAGGCAAAAGGCAGCTTTCGCCTGCGGCAGCATCGTACTTTACGTTCTTTGTATGTTATTTTTCACCCTGCAGGGTGAAAAATAACATACAAAGCAAAGATTCGTGGGAGCGGCATCAACGCCGCACCAGCGCCAGGTACACGCCCACCGGCGGCGACGATGCGCCGGCGACGACGCGCAGATTCAGCGCAAACTCCGAAGTATTGCCCAGCGCGTCGGTGGCCGTGGCGGTGACATAGTCGCCGACCGCGATACCGCCGACGCTGACGCTGAACGCTCCGCCCGCGCCGGCCTGCGCTGAGCCGGCGAAGTCCTGGCCCTGGCCGTACGCGCCGCTGCCGCCGGCCGCGCGGTAGACCTCGACCGTGCAGGTGAGGCAGCCGGTTCCGCTAACCAGGTATTGCGTCGCGCTCACGATCACCGGGGCGTTCAGCTGCTGGTTCGCGCCGGCGTCGGCGTCGCCTGGGTCATTCGGATTCGGCGCGCCGATCGGGTCGAGGTCGATCCCCAGGCCAGTGTTGCCATAGATCGCGTTGCGGGTGATCGTGTTGAAGTCGGTGTCGACGCCGGTGATCTGCACGCCGATCGGGTTGTAGGCGATGATGTTGTCGGGGCCGATCTTGGATTGATAGGAGTGGTCGGCCGCCTGCACGCCGAAGTGTGCGTTCGGGATGGGTGTATCGTTCAGCGAGACACCGATCCGGTTATTCGTGACCTGGTTGCCAACTGGGTAGAAGCCGGTCTCAAAACCGTCGATGCTGACGCCGCCCAGCCCATTATTGCCGATCACATTGCCGGCCACCAGCGTGCCGGTCGGTCCATCTTCGATATGCACGCCATGCCAGCCGTTGCGTGTCGCGGCCGTGGCGGTGGCGCCGCTGATGTCGGTGCCGACGAAGTTGCCGAGCACCTGGTTGCCGGTGGTGGCCTGGCCGTGCGAAACCTCAATGCCCTCGGCGTCGTTGCCGGAGATCACATTGCGCTCGGCCGGCGTGCTGCCGCCGACGATATTGTTGGACGAATGATTGTTGATATCGACGCCGTGGCTCAGGTTGTGCAGCCGCCCCACGCCATCGGGCGCGAGGCCGATCAGGTTGCCGGCGATCAGATTGTTATTGGTGCCGCCGTTGAATGTCGCAATGCCGTTCTTGGGGTTGCCGGAGATCACATTGCGCTCGGCCGGCGTGCTGCCGCCGATCCGGTTGTGCGCCGCACCCTGACTCAGCTCGACGCCATTGCCGCTGCCGGCTATCGTCATCGCTGCGTAGGCCCCGGCGGCGTCGGTGCCGATGAAGTTGCCGGCGATCACATTATTCATCGCGGCAGCGCCAAACACAAAGATCGCGCGCCGGAAGCCGTAGATCGCCAGGCCATGAATGCTGTTGCCAGCCGAAGTGATATGCAAAGCCTCGATCGTCGATGGTGTGATCACATTCGTGATCGAGAGCTGGATCTGGATCGCGGCGTTGTCGATCCGCGGATCGCTATTGGGCCGCGCGCCGGGCTGGCTGTAGCCGTCGATCGTGGTCGGCCCGCTCTCGTCGCTTAGCGTCGGCAGCGGCGCGGCCAGCGCGATCGTGTGGACGCCGCCGCCAGGAATCGCGAACGCGATCGTGTTGGCGCCGGCCGCCAGGTTGGCCTCGGTGAGCGCGGCCCGCAGCGTGCAGACGCCGCCGCTGGCGACGCAGACGCCATCGCCGGGCTGGATGTCGTCGCCGTCGGCGCTGGAGTTGACCGTAAAGGTCGCGCTCAGGGCAGCCAGCGCCGGCTGGGCCGGCGGATTTGCGGGGCTGTAGTGTGCGGCGATCAGCTGCGTGTCGGCGACATCTAGGCAGCGATCGTGATTCACGTCGCTCGGTAGCCCGGCCGCGCCGCATGGCTCGCCCGACTCACGCGCCACAGTCCACGCCAGCGCGGCGTCGATCAGGTCGGCGTGAGTCACCAGGCGGTCGCCGGTCAGGTCGAATGGCCCCGGCGTACCAGCCGCCGCCGCTTTACCGCGCGCGGCAGCCGCCGGCGCGCGGTAAAGCGGCCCCGCGCCAGGATCGCCAACCTGCATGCGGATCGTTTGGATCGTGCCCGCCACCGCCACAGGAACGCCGGCCGCATCCACGAACGGCCCGGCGGTGAGCGCAAGCTCAAGCGTGCCCGGCCGGTCGGCGATGATGTCGACGGTCGCGAGCACAATCGTGCCGGCGCCGCCGCGCGCCTGCCGCGCGCCATCGCGCGCGCCGACACAACGCGCGACCGGACAGGAATACGCGCCGAACGCGATCCCATTGGCCTGATCGACCGGGCCAAGCGGCTCAACATCGCGGCCGGCCAGGCGCAGCGCGCCCAGACCCTGCTCCATGCCGTTGAAATGTGCCGCCGCCGGGTCGAAGCGCAGGGCCGCCTGGTAGCCGCCAAGATCAGCGGCATTCTGGAGCGTCAGCGCCAGCGTCAGCCGCGCGCCGGCCGCCACCCGCGCCGGCGCCGCCACCAGCAGCGCCGGCGCCAGCGCCGCAGCGCTCGGCGTGGCAGCAGGGGACAGGGCCAGCATAGCCAGCGCTAAGATGATAATGAATCGATAATTCCACTTCATCTCAACCTCTTCTCGAATGCCATGTAGGTCTTCGCGTGATCGTTCGCAGCGGTACTCTATCTACTTTTGTTTGGCATTTGTGCGTTCGCCGCGCGCGGCGAACGCACAAATGCCAAACGAATAATACGTAATAGCATCATGTAAATTCCAGATCATCATACCCAGAGAAAATGCTGAACACTGCATTCAGCCCGTGCCCCTCGAGGTCGATCTCGGCCACGCAGCGCCGCCGCACCATGTCGTAGCAGGCTACGCGCGTGGGCAATACCTGCCGGAAGCCGCGCATGACCCAGGCGAGATTCTCGCGCAGCTTGGTTGGCCGGATGTGCGAGAAGCCGACCCAGGCTTTATCACCATCTACCAGAATCCCGCGACACCAGCCCAGCAGCGTGTCGGCATCGTGCATGCTGTTCAGATCGACGATCTCCTCGACCTTCAGGCTGGCAGGGTTGGCGATCACCACATAGCCGTTCACGGTGGTGAAGAACAGACGGCCCTGGTGCAGCACACCATCGTGGACGCGCTCGATCCCGATCGGGATGCGCTGGTTGGGACGCGTCAGGCAGATCGCGTCTTGCTGCTGAAAGCGCGTGACCCAGACATCGTCGCCGAGCATAAAGATATGGTTCGGGTGCGCGATGTGCGGCTTGGTGCTGACGCCCTTGCGATAGTCGATCGCGCGTGAGAAGCGGCCCCACGGCTCTTCGCCCAGCACGCTCCACTCGTTGATCACGCCGCCGCCGGGCGTCAGCTCCAGCACCATATCCAGGCCGGAGTTCGCCACAAGCAGCGTGCCGGCCGGCGTCGGCCGAACGTGGTGCAGATCGTTGAAGCACGGCAGCGAGAGGTAGCCAGCCTGCCGAAACTCTGGCAGCGCGTAGATCAGCAGCTCGGTCTGCGTACAGATATACAGCTGATCATCCAGAACCGTGCCGGATTTGAACAGAATCTGCGGGTTCTCCTCGGCGCAGGCGGCCGGCGGCGACACATATTCGACCCGCCGGTATACCTCGCCGGTCTCGGGGACAACTTCCAGAATCAGCCCCTGCTGATACTCATACCAATCGGTTGCGCTGGCGCTTAGCGGGCGCCCAGCGCGCTGCCGGCCACCAGTGACGTACAGGCTTCTCATGGCTTGCGCTCCTGTGTGGGCTGTAATTGTGCGATTGGAATGCGCAGCACCTGTCCGGCTATCAGGTGCTCGGGCGCGATCCGCGGGTTGAGCGCCGTGATCGCCGCGACGCTAGTTTTGAAGCGCGGCGCCAGATCGGAGAGCGTGTCGCCGGCCCGCACGGTGTAGGCGATCTCGCCCGCCCCAGCCAGGGGGCGCTGCTCGGCCGGCGCTGCCGCCGGGATGCGCAGAACATCGCCGATCACAAGGCTATCCGGGTTGATCTGCGGGTTGAGCGCGACGATCGCTTCGACGCTGGTATTGAAGCGCAGCGCCAGGGCGAAGAGCAGGTCGCCCTGGCGCACGCTGTACGCCAGTATTTCGGCGGCGGCCGGCACAGTCGGCGCTGGAGCAGCGGCTGGCAGTGCTGGCGCCTGGATCGCCGTCGCCAACACGCGGACGGTCGGCACACGCGATTGGGCCGGCCGGGCGCTTTGCTCCGACGTCAGGCGCAGCGCGATCGCCAGGCCAAACAGCAGCAGCAGCGGCACGATCGCCACCTGGAGCGCGCGCGCCCAGACCCTGGCGCGCGGGCCGGCGGTGGACTGCGCGAACTCCTTCAGCGCCAGCAGCGCGAGCAGCAGCATGCTGACGAACAGGCCGCGCGCATCGGCGAGCGCACCTGCAAGCGTAACCATCGTCGTTTCCATATTTGGCTCCTGTCGTGTGCGAGGGCGCAGGTGGGCCAGCACAATGCCGGCGGCCACTAGCGTCTGGCTGGTTAGCCAGGCGATCCCGACACCCGTGATTCCATACCGATGCAGCAGTGGGTAGCTCAGACCCAGCGCCAGGGCGCACAGCGCGGCCTGAACGACGATGATCGCGCCGACACGGTTGCGCACGCGCGCGACGCTGAGATACAGCATATTGACCAGGTTCGGCAGCGCGCCGAGCGCCAGCAGCCGCAGCAGGCCGGCGCCCTCGGCCGCATACGCGCGGCCAAACAGCCGCAGCAGGTCGGGCGCGCCAATCAGCATCAGCGCCACCAGTGGCACCAACAAGCGCGCGGTGTGAACCAGCGCGCGCCGGGCGTAACCTGCCAGCCGCTCGCGATCGGTGGCGGCCTCTACCGTGAGCGAGACGGCCATGTTGCCGGCGATCAGCTGGAGCGAGCTGGCGATCAGCCAGGGCTGGGCGAAGTAGGCGTTGGCCCGCGGGCCGAGCTGGTGCAACACCAGCAGCGGCAGCAGCGTATTGACCGCCAACGACAGCATCGAGCCAATGTAGTTGCTGGCGGCGTACCCGGCGATCCGGCGCGGCAGCAGCGGCTCGGCTTGGGCCGCGCTGGATTGGGCGTGCCGTGGCAGCAGCCGCCGGAATATCAGGTAGCTGACCGGCAGCAGCACCGCCGCGCCGGGGATCGTCCACGATGCGAAGATGCCGTAGTGCGTGGCCGGCCAGGCAAACAGCAGCAGGACGATCTTGGCGACGGCGAAGATCGCGTTTTCGATCGGCACCCAGACCGTCTGCTGCATACCTGCCAGCACGCTATCCTGAAGCGTAAAAATGCACCAGGCCATGGTCGCCAGCACGAACCAGAGCGCGAACAGCGGGCTGGCGCCCAGAAACGCGAGGGCGGGCGACCATAGACGCACGCCCAGCACGAACAGCAGGCCGGCCAGCGCCGCCACCGTCAGCGTGAGCCCGTAGGCGCCGCCGACCAGCCGGCCGGTCGCGAGGCCGGCGCGCGGCAGGAAACGCGTGACTACGCTGACCAGGCTCAGCTGCGCCACCCCGGCCACCAACAGCATGGCCGAGATCACCGCGCTGTTCAGCCCGACGACCTCGGCGGGATAGTAGCGCGTCGCCAGCATCCAATAGATTACGCCCAGGCCGGAAGTGGCGGCGGCGCTCAGCATCAGCGCGTAGCCATTCCGGTACAGCGGCGTGCGCGCGTGAGCGACCAGGCGTTGAACTGATATATTTCTTAACGCCACTGTGGTTTTCGACATTCGGAAAGACCTTTATCCCAACCCCGCGCCCGTGCGAGAGTAATCCAGTACTACAGCGAAATATCCTATCACACAGCATCCTGAGTAGCGCGAAGCGCGTATCGAAGGGTGCGGCGGACTGGGATCGCACCCTTCGATATGCGGTTCTGTTCCGCCGCGGCGGAACAGAACCGCTACTCAGGATGCTGTGCAACACTTCATCGATCGCATTCTCATCCTGTGGCTTCAGCACCAGACGAACGTAACCCGGCAGGCGCGCCGCGCGCCTCACCTAGCTCGCGCCACAGCCCAGCCAGCACCTGCGCCACCGCCGCGAAGCTGTAGCGCTCCACCACGCTGGCGCGCGCCGCCGCGCCAAGCGCGCGCTGAACCGGCTCGCCCAGCGCGTGCAGCTGCACCAGACGCCGCGCCAGATCCTCGGGCGCGCAGTAGGCGATGCCGTTCCAGCGATTGGCGACGATCCGTGAGCGGTTGGCGGCCGGCGCGACCGCCACGGTGGCCTGGCAGGCCATGGCCTCCAGCAGAGTCAGCGGCGGCTCGACTGCCACTGGCGCGCTGAAGGGCAGCAGCACCACGTCGGCCGCGCAGTACAGTGCGATCTTCTGCTCCTCGCTCAGGTCGCGCGGCTCGACCGAAACCGGCATGGTGCTGCCGGCGACCGCGCGGCGCACATGCCCAGCCGCCCAGGTCAAGTTGTACGGGTGCGTGGCCACCGGCGCAAACGCCGCCATGCTGAGGTTCGGAACAAGCTCGGCGGCCAGGCCGAGCGCGCGCAGCACCTCCGCCGCCGGGAAGCGCAGCGGCGAGAGCGTGCCGATGTATACCACGAGAAAGGCGCCCACGGGCAGGCCCAGTGCGCGGCGCGCGGCGGCGCGATCTATACGATGAAACCGCCCGACATCGATCGGGGGCGGCACCACCCGCAGCTTGGCGGCCGGGTAGCCCTGGACCGCCAGCGCATCGCACACCGCCTGGGAGGTACAGGCGTAGGCGTCGACCCAGCGATCGAAGCAGCGCCAGCCGGCCGCAGCGCGCAGCCGCTCGATCGGCCCACGGTACGATTGCTGCGCCAATGTGACATGCGATACCACCGGGATTCCGCGCCGCCGCAGCCAGGGTGCCAGCGCCAGCGGCAGCCCCATCAGATGCGCGATATCCACCGGTTCGCTGGCCAGAATCGCCTCGACCGCGCGCGTGATCGGGCGAAGTGCCGCGTAGTCGCCGCGCACGCCATAGGGTCGGCGGGTGGCGATATGCTCAACCGTTGGGCTATCGTCGGGCTGGCCGATGTATTGCTCGTGCGTCAGCGAGAGCGTGCGCAGCGGGCGCAGCGAGCCAGCCACGCGCGCCAGATCGCGGCCGATCACGCGCGTGCCCTCGTTCCAGGGCGCATGCAGTGCGCGGGCGAGAATGAGCGCGGTATTTTCGTTGGGTTGATGCGTCATATGTTCTCCCAGCCACATTTGTTGTTCTTTTTCTTTGGCCCTATGGGCCAAAGAAAAAGAACAACATTTGAAGAGTGAGTACCGTGCTGCCGTTCGTCCTGAGCTTGCCCGCCCTGAGCGTGTCGAAGGGTCGAAGGGCAGGCAAATTCGTGGCTCACCCCGCCAGCTGCTGATAGATCGCCTCGAAGCGCGGCAGCACCGCGCCGGCAGCGTACTGGCGCGCGCTGCGCCGGCCGGCCTGGCCGATGCGCTCGCGCAGTGGCGCGTCGTCGATCAGCCGACGCATCGCGGCGGCAAGCGCGGCGACATCGCCGGGCGGCACCAGCAGGCCGGTCTCGCCATCGCTGATCATGTCGGTGTTGCCGCCGATGTTGCTGGCGATCATCGCTATGCCTTTGCTCATGCCCTCGCGCACCACGCCCGGCAGCGGGTCGGGCCACACCGATGGCGCAACGCCGAACAGGCTGCTCTCCCAGGCCGCCATCACAACATGGTGCGGGACGTTGTGCAGCACCGTCACGCTGGGCGGAAATTGCCTGGGTGTCTCGGGCCAAACGCTGCCAATCAGCACCAGCGGCGGCGGGTTTTCTAGCCACTCATAGGCCGCCAGCAGCGGCCCCAGCCCTTTGTGCGGCTGCAACGCGCCGACAAACAGAATGTACGGCCGGCTGGGCAATCGGTCAGTATAGGCTTGATCCAGCGCCGTGTCGCTACTTTCGACCAGGAAGCTTGGCACGACGATATCGGGAATACTCTCGCGATCGAGCTTCGATGCGCCCAGGCCATTGCGCAGCAGGTCGCGCCGGACAGTCTGCTGCACGAAGGTGCTGACGCTGTGGGTCGCCGCGATCTTGCGCGTCAGCAGTTCGCGGCCGGCGAACACGCCGGCGACCGCCGCCGCGCTTTTGGGCAGGCCATACGATTGCGCCGCACAGCTCAGGCACTTGGCCGGCGCCGGCCCCTCGCAAACTTTGCCATCGTGCAGCAGCGTGCGCAGTGCGCAGGTATAGCCGTAATCGCGCACCGAAACCACCAGCGGAATCGAGGTTCCCAGCAGCGCCGCCGCGCACGAGTAGGCGATCCAGCCGTGGGCATGCACCAGCTCGGGTCGCCACTGCCGCACCAGCCGCCGCAGACCCCAGACCATGCCGGGGTCGGGGAACGGCGGGTGGAAGCGCCGGAGCGGGTCTTTCGAAAACCAGGCGACGCTCGTCGTCAGCCCCTTGATCCGCCGCACATCCACACCGGCGTCGTCCTGCTGCTCGGGCTGCCCGCTGTGCCATACAGTCGCCACCCCGACGGCGTGCCCGCGCAGATGCAGCTCCTGGCCAAGCAGCTGCACCTGGCGCTCGGCACCGCCAATAAAGGGCGGATAGAAATCGCTGGCCATCAGAATTCGCATTGCTTTTTTCCTCGTTTATCGGACTAACACAGTTGCTTCTACAAACGTTTATTTGCCTGCCCTTCGACCCTTCGACAAGCTCAGGGCTGGCAAGCTCAGGACGAACGGCAGCAAGGTACTTCCCTTTTTATTGTTTTCATTTTCGCGCTCGCAGAGCGCGAAAATGAAAAACAGCATGAGGATCGGGCAGCATTACAGTGTTCGCCACAATGGATGAGCCGGTAGTCAAGCCCGCGATGGCTTTCTCGTGGCTCTGCACTCCTAACAACTGACAACTGACAACTGACTACCGCTTCGCTTGGCTGTCACGATGAAACACGACTCGGCGATAGGCCGTCTCGGGCGCGTCGAGCCGGTACAGTACGGCTTCAACCGTCGCTGCGGCCGGCTGCGCGGCCGGCAGGGCCACGGTTGCCTCCCATTGCTCATCCGGCCCCAGCATGATGCGCGGCCACGATCCGATGATCGTCCCGCTGGCGGTGACCAGCAGCCGGTAGCCGATCTCGCCCGGCTCGCGATTGCTGACGCCCAGGCGCACGCTATCCACCTGCGCCGCGCTGTCGGGCAGCACCCACAGCTGCGTGAACCCGGTCGCGCGCTGCTGGATCGCACCATCGCGGGCGATCAGCACCGCGCCGGCGACCAGTAGCAGCGCCAGGCCCAGCAGCCCACCTTCTACCAACGTCATGCCGGCGCCGCGCTGCACCGGCGTACTGGCGGGCTGCTGCCATCGTCTGATGAGTGCGATCAGGCTGGCTACCAGCGTGATGTTGCCCAGCGCCACCGCCCAGGCCGCAGGCCGCAGCCCCAGCGCAGTCCAGTGCAGCAGCAGCCCAGCCAGCGCCGCCACCGCCAGGCTTGCGCCCAGGCTAAACAGCAACCGCTCAATCCTCCCCAGCCGGCCGGCTGGGAAGGCGGCCGCGCCGATCGCATAGCCCGGCGCGAACAGCACCAGCGGCAGCCCAACCAGCGCGCGCGCCGGGCCGACCTCCGGCGCCAGCAGCGCCAGCGTCATCGCCACAGCGGCCAGCGCCGAGCAGATCACGAGATCGAATGCTTTACGGTTCATATGCCAACGCTCCTACATCGTAGATCACGATATCGCCGCTATCGAACAGCCGGCTCACGTCCGCAAGCGTGTCGAACTTGGCCAGCGCCGCCGGATCGATCGGCGTAGTGTGGACATTGCCGAGCGCCTCGCCGCGCTCGAAGTACACGCCCGCCGCCGGCAGCGCGGCGCTCAGTCGGCGATCGACCACGACATAGCGCACCCGGCCGGCGCGCAAGATCTGCCGCTCGGACGGCCCAAGCTGCGGCGCAAAGAAGACCTGCGAGATTGGTACCTTGTCGGCGTAGCCGGTGACCGGGCGCTGCTCGCCATAGGCGCCCATCAGCAAGCGGTTGGTTCGGTCGGCGATCAGGCGATTGTCCGGCCCCAGCAAGGCGCGCGTCCATGCGGCGGCGGCGAGTCCCTGGCTTTCGATCGAGCGCGTGTCGGCGGCCGGTAGGTATGGCCCGGGCATGCGCGCCCAGGGCGGCGGCCAGCCAATCGTCACGCCGCCCAGGAAGATGATCGTCGCCCAGGCGCAGGCCGCCGGCAGCCACTTCGGCCCCAGGCGCCGGCCGAACGGCTGCTCGACCACCCAGCTTGCCAGCACGAAAGCGATCGCCACGAACAGAAACGCCGTGCTGCGATTCGCAGCCTCGGCGCCGCGCTCGGTCAGCCGCATCGCCAGGCTGGCCGGGTAGGCCAGCGCGCCGGCGGCCAGCGTCAGCGCCAGCGGGTTATCGCGCTGACGCCGCCAGACCTGGCGCAGCCCGAACGGCAGCCCGAGCAGGATCAGCACGATCGCCGTGTAGCCGGTCAGCCGCTCCCACAGGGGCGACACCAGCCCGGCCGGCGAGCGAAACAGCTCGCGGCCGACCGCCTCGCCGGCGATCAATTGGATCAGCTGGGTCAGCGAGCCGCCAAGCTGCGGGAACAGATATTTGGCTGTCAGAGTGGCGGCGTATACCAGCCAGGTCAGGCTGGCCACCAGGGCCAGCAGCGCCAGCCCACGCGGGTGCGGTGCAGTCCAGCGGTCGTGCGCTCGCAGCGACGCGATCAGCGCCCAGACCGCCAGGAACGCCACCAGCGCGTAGGTGGTTATATGGTGGGTGATCACCACCGCCGCTAGCCCAAGCAGCGTCACCAAAGTCAACCCAACCGCGTCGCCATCGGGCGTTAGTCTGCGGCGCGCGGCGGCGAACAGCATGAGCAGCGTTAGCGGCAGCGCCAGCGACTCGTAGGCGAACTGCGCGTCGAAGAACAGGTAGTTCGGGTTCGCGACATACAGCAGCGCCGCGATGCCGGCCAGCCGCGCCGAGCCGCCAACCTGCTCGTAGAACAGGAACAGCGCTAGCATACCCATCAGCCGCGCCGCGCCCAGCACTATCACGCCGGCCGCAAACAGCGTGAAGCCGCTTAGATCGGCCAGCGCGACCGTGATGCTCTCCAGCCCTGGGTAAAGCGAGCTGACCGGAAGCAGCGGGTTTTCCGCGAATAGGTAGCCACTCTCGATAATGTCGCCGGCCGTGCGCCAGTGCTGCAATTCATCCGAGAGCGTGAATGATAGCGGGCTGTGCAGAAGCTTCACCAGATACAGGCCCATGCCTAGCAGCAGCACCAGGCCGATCCGCTCGGGCCGCTCGGCTTCGAGCGCGATCAGCCGTACGGCGGCCGGCGCGAACAGCAGCAGCAGCCCGGCCCAGAACAGCACATTCGACCAGGCTGCGCCGGCCCGCGCGCCGTTGTTGGCCAGCGCCACCAGCAGCAGCCCAAACGCGCTCAGCAGGCTCAGCGCCGGCAGCCAGCCCCAGCTCAGCGCCAGCGGCGCGGCGAGTGGGTCAATCCGCCGGCCCGCGGGCTGAGCAGAGCTGCCCGCCGTTGCGCCGAGCTGTGTTGGTCGATCAAACTGTTGCATGGCGTCCCAGCACCTGTCGATAGAAATCGACGATCTGATTCATGATCACATCCTGGCCATAGCAGCGCCGAACGCGCTCCAGCCCGCGCGCGATCAGGCCGGCGCGCAGGGCGGCGCTGTCGCGAATGCGCTGGATGGCGGCCGCCAGCGCCGGGGCGTTGCCCTCAGGGAAGATCAATCCGGCGTCGCCGATCACCTCGGGGATCGCGCCCGAGCTGGAGCCAACCACCGGGACGCCGCGACCCATCGCCTCGACCAGCACGCGGCCGAACTGCTCCGCCCAGCGCGGCGTGGTCAGCGATGGCAGCGCCAGCAGGTCGATGCTCTGCCAGAACCGATCCATGTCGCGCCGCTGGAGCGCGCCTAGCAGCATGACATGCGGCTGCCGGGCCAGCTCGGCCTCGATCGGGCCGCTGCCGGCGATCAGCAGCTTGGTGTCGGGCAGGCTGCGCGTGGCCTCGGCCAGCGTCCGCAATCCTTTTTCCGCCACGAGTCGCCCGGCATAGCCCACCACAAAGCGATCACGTGCTGCGTGTGCGTGCTCAGCTGCGGCGCGGTGCGGCCGCGGGGCGAGGTCGAAGCCATACTGTGGGATCAGCGCGAGCTGCTTGCGGAAACCCAGCCGCTCGCAGCGCTCGACCGCCGCGCGATTGCCGACGATCCCGGCATCGGCCGAGTCAAATGTCACCTGGCGCACCGGCCAGCCCAGCCGCTGCGGGTGCATGTTCTCCCATGAGAAGAACACCAGTCGAAAGCCGCAGCGGCGTCGCAGCAGACTGACTTGCAGCAGGCTCAGGCTCTCGGGCTCCTCCTCCACATGCACCAGGTCGGGGCAAAATTCGGCCAGCACCTGTTCCAGCTGGCGTGGGTCGTAGAGATAGCGGAACGCCAGCCCCTGCCAGATGGCCTTGAGCCGATATTGCTTCCAAGGCGCGCCGTGCCCGTTTGGCGGAACTGGCGCGGCCGGGTGCAGGTAGCCGCGCCAGGCCTCGGGCATAACCACCGCCAGCTCCACCCGCCGGCCCAGCGCATCGAGCTTATCCCAGTAGCCGGGATCGGTATAGCTGTGTGAGATCAGTAGGATTCGCATAGTTTCCTCTTAACACCACGGATGAATCCGTTTATTCTGCTCTTCGGTTTTTCGCTCTGCGAGCGAAAAACCGAAGAATAGTAGAAGATGAAGTACCGCGGTTCCTGAGCCAGTCGAAGAGCTGCCGCAGGCTAGAATCGCTAACTGCGTAAGTCCTATCAATCATTGGCAACGTGCTGAAGCACGTTTGGCATCCCAGCATCAGATTCATTCGATGCCCCACCCCCGATCACCTCCGCGTAGCACGCCACCAGCACATCGACCATGCCATCCCAGCTCGGCAGCCGCCAGGTCGCCGTGTCAGCGGCGCGGCCCCGGCGCGCGGCCAGCTCCACGGCGCGGCCCAGGTAGGCCGCCGTGCAGTCCACGTCGACGAAGATCGCGCGCTCGGGTGGGAGATAGCCGGCGACCTCGCGATGGGCTGGGATGTCGCTGGCGACGATCGCCGCGCCGGCCGCCGCGCCTTCCAGCAGGGTCATGCCAAACGACTCGTGCCGCGACAAGCTGACGAACACGTCGGCGCCGCGATACCAGGACAGTAGGTCGGGCTGCGCTACGTGGTCGAGCAGCCGCAGCCGCGCGCGCACGCCCAGCTCGGCCGCCAGCTGCTCGATCCGCGAGCGCAGCGGGCCGTTGCCGATCACCACCAGCTCGTACTCGGGTGGCAGCAGCGGCAGCGCCATCAGCAGCCGGTCGGTCTGCTTGTAAGCTTCGAGCCGGCCGACCGCCAGGATGATCTTGCGCCCGGCCGGCCGCGCCATTGGCTGCGCCGCCAGCAGCGTCGCCGTATCGATGCCGCAGGGCACGACTAGCTGCGCCTGGCCGGGGCCGAAGCGCCGCTCGAACAGCGCGCGCTCGGCCTGCGAGATGTAGATCAGCCGGCGTGCCTGCCGCACCATCCAGTGGCCGGCTAGCCGGTAGGGCAGGTGCAGCGCCTGGCGCAGCGGCGAGTGCCCGCCGCCGTGATAGTACGGCGAGAGCAGCAGCGGCATGCGCGCGCCCCAGGCGGCCAGGGCGGCCTGCGGCGCCAACGCAGTGTGATACGAATGCGCGTGGATCAGGGCGAATCGCGAGGCGTTGCGCCACATCCACGCGCCAAGCTGGGGCGCGACATAGTAGGTCGAATCATGCGCAACCGTCGGGAAGCGCCGCACCAGCACGCCGTCGCGCTGCTCGACCGCCGGCAGCTCACCGGTTGGGTCGGTGGTCACCACCTCGACGGCCATGCCGCGCAGCGCCAGCCCGCGCGCCAGCTGCTCGACCACCCGCTCGACCCCGCCGATCGCCGGCGCGTAGCGGTGCGTCACAAGCGCGATCGGTCGTGTGCTCATGCTGGCACCTCGCGCCGATCCTCGCGGCCGATCGGCCAGCCGATCGCCGGAGCCGGCGCGATGCCCGATCGATGCGCCAGCAGCTGGCCGGCTATGCCCTGGAGATACCCGGCGGTGGTGATCGCCAGGCCGAGCGTGATCGCGCCGGCGCGCGCCAGGCCGCTTGGATCGGAGCGCGCCAGCGTGTCCACCAGGCCGCGCGCGACACCGCGCGGCAGCGTTCGCAGCGTGTAGGCGCGCTCGGTGGCGCTGCCATCGCCCGCGCCGACCAGCCGCGCCACCAGCGCCTTGGAGCGGCCCTCCAGCAGGCAGCGCGCGTGGAAGTAAGCCCAGCGCGCCCGCTCAGCCGGCACCTGATGCCGCACGCGGGCTAGCGGACTGTAGAGCAGCAGCGCGTGCGGTAGGTGCTGGCGCAGTCGAATGCATAGCTCGGTCTCGTCGCAGCCGGATGGCCGCGCGCCCACGCGCCCGATCTCATCGCGGAAGCCGCCGATACGGGCGAAAACTTCGCGCCGGAACGACATATTGCAGCCGATCAGGTTGCGCACTGGCGCAGCCGCGCGCGGCATCCCCAGGTACGTGCAGCCGACTACCCAGTCGAACTCTTCTGGAAACCAGCGCGGGCGGCCGCCCTGCCAGTGTGGCTCGATCGCGCCGCCCACACCCAGGACATCCGGGCTGGAGTAGCCGGCCAACAGCTGCGCGATCCAGTCCGGCGCCGCGATCGCGTCGTCGTCCAGGAAGGCGATGATCGCCCCGCGCGCGGCCGCGATGCCGCTGTTGCGCGCGCCGGAGATGCCGCGCTGCTGCCCATTCTCGATCACCTTGGCGCCGGGCAGCTGGTGGCACGCACGATCCGCCAGCGCCAGATTGTGATCGATCACCACCAGGATCTCGCGCGGGATGATACTCTGGCTGCGCAACGACGCGACCGCACGCGCCAGCGGCTCCCAGCGCGCCTCGGTATGCGCGCAGATCACCACGCTGATGTCGCCCGCTTGAGCTCTCATATTCGCTCACCCACCGCGCGCTCATAAGCCTCGCGCGCCTGCTGAACCGAAGTCGTCTCAGCCTGCTCGGGCTGCGGGTGTGTGCGCAGCCGCTCGCGAACGATCGTCTTCAGCACGCGCCAGCCATCGGGGATGGTGCGCAGCCGGCCCTCGCCGTGAACGCGCTCGGCCTCGAAGCTCGGCACCTCGACCACCTTCAGGCCCGAGCGCAGCGCCTGCACATTCATGATCGTCTCGATCTCGAATCCATCGCCATACAGCTCCATATGCGGCAGCACGCGCCGCCAGAAGGCGTTATAACCGTAGCACAGGTCGCTGTAGATCCCGCCGAACAGCACCCGCACGCCCATCGCAAAGCCCCAGTTGCCGAGCTTGCGGTGCAGCGGCATATCGGATGTGCCGCCGCCTTGCAGGAAGCGCGAGCCCTTCACGAAATCGGCGCCCGCCAGCAGCGCGCCCACGAAGATCGGGATCTCGGCCGGGTCGGTCGAGCCGTCGGCGTCGAGCATCACGATGATGTCGCCGGTGGCCGCCGCGAAGCCGCTACGCAATGCCGCGCCCTTGCCACGTCCCTGCTGGCGCACGATCCGGATGCCAGCCCACAGCTCACGTGCCACCGCCACCGTGCGATCGGTCGAATTGCCGTCGACCAGGATCACTTCATGCACCCAGGCCGGGATGCGCGGCAGCACATACGGCAGATTCTCGGCCTCGTTCATGGCCGGGATTACCACGCTGACGGTCTGCCGGCTCTGGGATAGCACCGAGCCGACCACCTGTTCGGAGCGGCGCGACGGCGCTCGATCGATCCGCTGGTTGACACGCGGCGCGGGTGTGATGTAATCATAAATTGTCATTACGCTCTCCTCATTCGAACGGTACAATGGTCGGTCTGCTTGGCAGGCACGCTCGGCAGCAGCCCAATCTGGCGCTGCGGCCGGCGGCGCTCGAATACGCGTTGGACCTACGACATGTGGCGGCGGAATCCTGACGTATGGAAGGGCGCGGTGCGTTTCGGGGCACGCGCTCCTGGCCGGCCGCGCCAAGTGGCGCGAACACAATCAGATGATGGCGGTAAACAGCGTTGTTTTCGAGCACCAGAGCTAAATTGTCGATCTGTGGGGAGACAGCGTGGTCCGGGGCGTACTTTAATGCAGTGCGACGATGGCTAGCGTGGCCGATGTTCCGCGGGCAAAACCTGCGTGGTTAGATTGCACTGTTACCGATAGGCGACTCCTGCTTGCTGGCGTGTCCCCGATGGCGGCGCTGCCTTGCGGCCTATTCCATCGCACATATATCTTATTTCTTAACTCTATTTTTACCTTATATGCGCTCACAACACAAGATAGCGTACTCCTATCTTAGATGTGAGCATACTCACATCGTCGCCGTAAGCGGGCGGGAGCGAACTCCCAAACGGATTGCGCACAACTCACAGAGCCGCCAGCCGCCCTATCAATGTGGGTCGCCTACGCGGCGCGCGGCCGGCCCGCTGCCATTCAGCGACACCTCAATGGAGCGGGGGGTGCGGGCAGGGTCCCGCGGCGGATCAGGTGCTTAGATCGCCGGCAGCTCCAGCTGGAACGTCGTCCCGGCGCCGACCTGGCTCGTGACGCTGATCATGCCGCCGTGCGCCTCGACCGCCAGCCGGCAGAAGGTGAGCCCGAGACCGGCGCTGTCGTGGCGCCCGCGGGGCCGCCCGCCAACCCGAACGTATTTCTCGAAGATGCGGTCGAGATACTCTGCCAGGATGCCCGGTCCGGTGTCCGCTACCTCGATGATGATCCGCGCAGGGTCGGTGTGGTCGGCCGCTGGTTCGGCGCCGGCTGGTGCGACCGGTGCGCCCTCGGGAGGTTGTTTGCCGGCAGGATAGGCGCGGAGGGTGATGTCGGTGCCGGCCGGGGTATGTTTGATGGCGTTGGAGAGCAGGTTCAGCAGTACCCTTCGTATCAGGCCTAGGTCGACGTGGAGCAGCGGCAGATCTGCCGCCGCTTCGACTCGGATGGTCTTGCGTTCCTCAGCGATCCAGCCGCGCAGCTCGTTGGCGCAGGCGTCGAGCAGATCGCGCGGCGGGACCAGGCTGCGCTCCAGCTCCAGGTGCCCCTCTTCGAGCTGCGTGAGGTCCAGCACGTTGGCGATCAGGTCGGACAGGTTTTTACTGCTCCGCAGGGTGCTCTCCAACAGCAGGCGCTGGTACTCGGTCAGTGGCTCGCGCTGCAGGAGCTCGAGGCAGCCGAGCTGGCCAGCCAGGGGGTTTTTCAGGTCATGCACTAGCATCTGGGTGAACAGGTTCTTATCCTGTTCGAGCTGGCGCAACGCGGCGTTGAGCTGCTGCAACTCCTGCCGCTGCCGACGCTCCTGGGCGACCGCGGCGGCCGCCTGCTCCAACACCTGGAGCTGGCTCTCGGTCAGGCCAAAGCGGTATTGTAGCGTGCGCTGTAGCGCCGTTGGCGGGTGCTCGGCGTGCGCCAACGTCGTGATCAGCTCGTCCATCGCCCGCGCGTAGCCGATCTGGAGCCGTGTACGGGTGGCGGACAGGAACAGCCGCTCGAGCAGGCTCTCGTCGGTCTGCCCGTGGTGGTAGGCGCGCAGCATGGCGTAGCTGATCACGCTGTAACCGGCGGCAAGCTCGATGTGATACAGCCAGAACGAGGGCGTGTAGGGTTGGGAGAACAGCACGGTAAGCAGCGCTTCGCCGAAGACTGCGATGCCACAGGTGAACGCCAGCCCGGCCGGCGAGGGCGACCGGCGATACAACCGATAATGCCGCCGTACCGCAAAGCCATAGCAGCCGAGCCCACCGATTCCCAGCGCCAGTTGCAGGGCGTCGAGCGGTGCGAACGCAGCCTTCGGCCCCGAAATCACTGGCCACGTGCTCGCAAGCAGGTCGTGCCCCGCCGCGCAGGTCTGCGTTCCCACAAGTATCAGAGTCCCGCTACGGTTGGCCAGGGCCGGCGTGCTGGCCTGCAGCGACGATGCCCACGTCAGAAAGATCCAGCTATACAGCAGCCAGACGATCAGGTAGGCCACCACCCCGATACCGGCTAGCCGCATGAGCCAGCGATTCGCGCGTGGGGACAGATCCAGCCCGCTCAGCGCGAAAAAGATCCCGCCCACGCCCAGGCTCAGCAGCGGAGGCCACGGGGTGACAAAGCCGCATCCGGCCAGTAGCATGCTGGGGGTCGAGAGGCGATAGTGGACGATCAGCATGCTGGCGGTGCTCAAAAAGCCCATCCCCACCAGGAAGATGCGTCCATCTTGAGCACGGTAGGCGACTCGCAGCGTCAGCACGGCCAGCGCCGCGCTCAGCAACGAGGCATCGCCAGAGATGAGCAGGTGGCTGAGGGCGTCGTGCAACGTGGCTTGGTCGAGCGACGGAACGAGCTTCAGAGCCAGCAACAGAATCAGCCCGAGGGTTACCAGCAGCAACCATAGGCGCGGGTGCATGCGCGGCGTGTCCACGGCACACGGCGGCTGATCCAGAGCGGGGAACGGATCCGAAGGCGTGCTGAGCGATGCTGACATGGTAGCCCCCGTCTTCATTCTGGTCTTTAAGAAACAGCATCGGACTGGCCCGCCGACCGCTGCTGGATGCTTTCCGCAGTCGGCCATCGGTGGTCATGGAAACCGGATCGTTATTTGTAAAGACTCTGGCACACTGGCCGAGTCCGTTTCTCTTGGCGATGGCAACCCTGTGCTAAGAAAACGCACAAACCCTCTCCTTGGATACTTTGAGGGCGCCATAGTGCAATTCCAATCTTCCAGCCAGTTCATCGGGGGCACCACACTTTGCCCAAAGTGACAGAAGCGGGTTCGTCCTGCTGAACCGTATGAACCCTGTGCTGGTATAATATACCTGCCATACGTTTTACCCCCATACCTGAATTCATCCATATACCGTGCTGTAGGGCAGGAACGCCCTGGTCAGAGCAATCTGCTCGAGCAACTGCCGAATCGAGGGGCGCGATGACAGGATATTCTGGGAAGGCACGAAGCCTCCGCACGCATGCTATGCTGTGCCTGACTCTGCTCGCGCTACTGTTCCTGTTCGGACTGCCAGCACTCCGTTCGAGCCCCACCAGGGCGGCCGGTGCCACACCCCAGAGGCAGCTGATCGGCCACCGCGCATCACTCAGCGTACTGTCCCGAACCAAGCTTGCACACGTACAGTCGTCCACCGCGCCGCAACCACGTGGCCCTATTTACCGCGCTGAGATCGATGGGGTTATCACGTCCGTGACGATCGCGTACTTACGCCGCGTGCTCCAGCTCGTTGAGGCCGCCAACGCGAATGTGCTGATCATCCAAATGAGCACCTCCGGCGCCGTGCTCCGCGACGTGCGCCCTTTTGCCGGCGAGATCGCCCGAGCGCGGGTTCCGGTCGTCGTCTATGTCACACCGATGGGGACTCAGGCTGGCGCCGCAGGCGCGCTGTTGCTCAGCGCCGCCCATATCAGTGCGATGGCACCCCAGACCAGTTTCGGCAGTCCGTATCCCCTCGCCAGTGTCGATGCGGCGCTCTCGCAACAGACCCATGACCTCGTGCTTGACAGCATCGCCGACCAGGTTCGCTCCTGGAATGCGGCGCGCGGGCGCAACACCGATTGGGTCGATCGTGCGGTGCGCGAAGGCGTAGTGCTGACCAACGCGCAGGCCAGCGCCACGCACCCGCCGGCGGTCGACCTCGTCGCAGCTGATCTGGATGAGCTGCTGACCTTGCTGGAGGGGCGCGTCATCACGCTGGATGATGGCCGCAGTGTTCAGCTCGCGACCCTCGGCCAGCCTGTCACGCCCGTGGAACCCACGCTCTGGGAAGGGCTGCAGCTGGCGCTCGCCAACCCGACGATCGCGTTTATCCTGTTGGCGATGGGAGCCCTGGCGATCTACCTGGAGCTTAGCGCGTCCGGAACCAGCATCTTCGCGGGGATCGGGGTCGTGTTCTTCGCCGGGGCGGTCGCGGGCCTGCTCGTTCTGCCAATCCACGTGTGGAGCTTGCTGCTGCTCTTGCTCGGGTTCGTCCTGATCGGCGTCGAGTTCTTCGTCCCCATCCACGGCGCCCTGGTCGTGACCGGGCTAGCACTGGTGGTCGTTGGCGCATTCAACCTATTCGACCCCGTCCAAGCGCCTGGCGCCACGATCAACCCATGGGTCGTGCCAATCGCGGCGCTGGCACTCGGCGCCCTCGCGGTGGGTAGTCTTTTCGCAGCGGTGCGCAACCGCTCGCGACCGGTGCTCACGGGGATCGAAGCCCTGATTGGGCGTGGTGGCGTGGCGATCTCCGATCTTGCACCACAGGGGACGGTACAGGTGGATGGCGAGGTCTGGAGTGCCATCGCTGACGCCGAGGCCATCCACGCTGGGGAGCAAGTCCAGATTGTGGCGGTCGAGGGCGTAACCGTCTTGGTGCAACGCCTGTAAGGGTGGGTAAGCTGGCTCGCTAGGAAGGAGGCGCATGATGAGCATCGAGGGCCTGATTGTATTCGTCCTGCTCGTGATGCTGGTGGCCGGGCTCGCGGCGCTGAGTGTCCGGATCGTCCCGGAATATCAACGACTGGTGGTCTTCCGCTTGGGCCGGGTGACCGGCGCACGAGGGCCAGGATTGGTGCTGCTGATCCCGGCAGTCGATCGGGGGGTGCGCGTCGACCTGCGCGAGCGCTTTTTCGACGTCCCGCCACAGCCCTGTATCACGCAGGATAACGCCGCAGTCGCGATCGATTTCCTGGTGTACATGAAAATCGTTGATGCGCTACCGAGCGTGCTCAACGTGATGCAGTACGAGGGAGCGGCGCGCGGCATTGCCATGACCACCCTGCGGGCGGTGGTGGGCGATATGCTGCTGGACGCCGTGCTGTCGAAGCGCGAGCAGATCAACGACGCGTTGCGGGAGAAGCTGGACGAAGTGACGCAGCGCTGGGGCATCAAGGTGACGGCGGTCGAGATCCGCGAGATCCTGCCGCCGAAGGAGGTCCAGGACGCGATGACGCGGCAGATGGCGGCGGAGCGCAGCCGCCGGGCCATGGTCATCGAGGCCGACGGCAAGCGCGAAGCGGCGGTGCGGGTCGCTGAGGGCCAGAAGCAGGCGGCGATTTTGGAAGCCGAGGGTCAGAAGCTGGCCGCCATTCTGCGCGCCGAAGGGTTCGCCCTGGCACTGGAAAAAATTTACGCGGTGGCCCACACCGTGGACAGCAAGACGATGAGCCTGCAATATCTGGATGCGTTGAAGGTCCTCGGCGCGGGCCCAGCTACCAAGTTGGTTATACCATTCGAGTTCACCAATCTGCTACGGCCCTTCTTGGAGCATACGGGCGAGGCTGCGGACGAGGGGTTGGCGCGATCGCACTGATGGTCAGGGGGCAGCTGCGCACTGTTTTGGATCGCACTGGGATACAACAAAAAGGGCTTATCTGTGGTATGATTCAGCCGCACCGCATTCGCTTGCGCCCGCCGGACTCGCACCACCAGCCGTCGTGCTGATGGGATGACCAGGAGGTAGCGTATGGCTCACATCGCGTTGGAGACAACGATCGCGGCACCGATTAGGGCAGTCTTCGAGGTACTGCGCGCACCAGCCCGCCGTCCGGAGTGGATGACCAACCTCCATGAGGTTCGCAACGTGACGGGGCAGGGGCTCGACGACAGTTGGGAATATACCTACACCATGCTGGGGCGGCCGTTCACCGGCAAGATCGCTTTCCGCGAACTGGAGGCGCCCCGCTCCATGAAGCTGGAGGTGACCGGCGGCATTGAGGGCATGCAGGAATGGCTGCTCACCACTATGCCGGATGGCACGACGGTGCTCCGCTTCACGTTCGACTACACCGTGCCGATGCAGCTGGGCGGCATGATCACCGACAAACTGTTCATCGAACGGCAGAACGAGCGCCAGATGCGGACCGCGCTGGAGAACCTCAAGCAGCTGGTGGAACACGAACATGGCGCGCTGGCGCAGGAGCGCGGCGCATAGGCTTACTCGATAGCACCGGCGGCATGGCGAAAGGGTGCACCAATGCCCTGGTCCTCAGCCAGGGCATTGGTCGGTTCAGTACATGAACCTTGCCTGCCGCGCATACTTCCGCTTATGCCCCGATCGGGTAGCATGCTGCATGGCATGGCCTGACGTAATCAGATCGATGATATGGGTTGTAGCGTCAATAACGCATGCGACCGGGAACATCCGACGTGCAGGCGAGCGCAGTGAGCACTGGGAGCGGGTGATAGGAGGGGTGTGGGCGGTGGCACTTTGAAGTCTCCGAAAGCAACCGTGTCGTGTGTTGTTTTACGTGCCGTCAGCCGCCGCCCAGCCAATAAGCCTCTGGGTGCTCTACGAGCACAAAGAGAGGGCGTGACCAATGCGCAAAGGACAGAAGCGGACGCCCCTGCCAGCGCCGGCACTGACCGAAAAAGACCTCGCACACCTCAACTGGATCCGACGGAATAGCGCGCAGCTCGTGTGCAGCGCGCTGAAGCTCTATCGCAGGGGTGGACGCGGCGCCTTTATCGTCAGAGAAGAAGAGGCGAAACCGTCCGGGACCGCCGCGCGCTACCTGACCGTTACAGGCGTGCAAATAACCGGTATCGTCTGGCCGGATGTAACGACGGCCGAGCTGGTTCGTACGTACGATCCCGCACAGCAGTTCGTCATCGTCTTCCTGTACCGCAGTGGCGCAGCCAGTTCGTACACGATTCGGTTTGTCAAGCTGGGGGATACATTCACGGTCGAAGCCGCCTAGCGCCCCTCCCCGCATCAGGGAGCAAGCGGGCCTCTGGTTGTTGCTCGGGCGCCTCTAGCTGACGCAGCATCGTTGACGCTGGGTGTACACTCGTGCTGAGAGATAGGGAACGAGGGAAGCGGGGCAGCGGTTACTATCTCGTCACCGCACGTCTTCTTTCGTCACACATCACCCTCAGTGTGCCTGCCGCACGTCGTGCCATCCGAACAACAGCCAGCGTATAACCCCGAACGCCTATCACGCAGGAGGTGCCTCATGGTGACCCTCACATTGACGGCGGAGGAAGCGGAGCAGCTCCACTTCATTCTCACCAGTTATCTCACGGATCTCCGTGGCGAGATTCATGCAACCGATGTCCGCACCTTTCGGGCCCAACTCCAAGCGCGGGAGGCGTTCATCCGGACGCTACTGCAACAGTTGCCAACAACGGCTGAGACAACGTCGCCCTAAACGCCGTATGCTGAAGCAACCGCGTTCGATCAGGCAGCGCTCAGCGGGTTCCGCAGCCGCTGCCTGGTGAAGATGAGGAACGATGGGTGGCTTGTGTGTCTCATGTTTTGCGGTTCTTATACTAGGGTATGGGGAACTAAACAAGCGTGAGACAAGCCGAGAAGACAGAGCGGTTTCAAATGGTGAGGAGGTGTCGCAATTTCGCCGTTACCTCAGACTCGTATCGCCCGGGAAGCACACCAAGCGGTATGGTGTTGGATACGCTTGTACGCAACATGGGTCGTTTCCAGTGAAGGAAACGACCCATGCCGTTTGGTTTACTCGACCGTCTGTGGCTTCGCCTGGGCGTAGGATTACCTGCCAGGTTGTCCCGGCGCAGGAATCACACCGAGTTGTTGCATGAGACCCAGATTGTCGAACTCACCCCAGCGCTCGATGACCTTGCCACCGGCGAGGCGGAGGATGTCGATCCCGGTCTGCATGACGGCCTTGCCGGTTGGGGGAATCCCCTGAAAGTCTCCTTGGTGGACCCCATGCACGGTCAGGCGCGAGACGACCTTCTCCCCTTCGGCAATCATGTCTTCAACACTGAACTGGAGGTCAGGAAAGGCCGTGCGGAACGCCTCAAAGACGTGCTTGATGCCGGCGAGGCCCGGTTCCTGTCCTGGGACAGGATTATGGTCGACGGCGTTGCCCGCGAGAACGTCGTCCAGCGCTGCCCAGTTCCCCGTTCTGACGGCGGTGTTAAAGGTCTCGTAAACACAACGAAGCGATTGATCGAGATCCCGGTGATGGTGGCCGGCTTGCCGATAGCTGTCGCAGGGAGCGTTGGGTCACCACCTTGGTACGTGCCACGGGCGGTCCAACGGGTCATCACCCAGTCTCCTTCAGCGATTTGATGCTCAACCGCGATACGGATATCCGGCCAGGATGTGCGCAGCGTGGTGACGAACTGTTTGGTTGCCTCGGGACCACGGCCAGGGTCGGGGTCGCCGGGATACGGGTGGTTGATATCCTCAGGCGCCACCAGATCGTCGATGGCGGCGAGGTTGCCGGTGTTGCATGCCTCCTCATAGAACCGGCGGACTTTGGCCTTGTTGTCGGTGGTGGTCATGGGATAGCCGCCTTTCACGAGGGATAACCGTGGAGCCCACGCCAAACAGAACGTGGCAGGGATACGCCGAGCGGAAGAGCGAGCAGCTCGCTCCTTTTCGCGCGAAGGGGCAGGGGGCGATGGGTGCGCGGGTGGGTGATGACGAAGCAGAACGGGGCGGGTGTGGGAACGGAGTTCCCCCAGCTTTAGTATACACCGACTGTCAAGCATATGGTGGGGCAATGGGGCAAAATTTGGTTCTGGTACCATCGGTTTTCTCCGATTATATGGAACCGATGTTTGGCTTGTCTATGCGGAAAATCGGGAAGGGTGGCACCGAGAACAGGTATTATGGGAACCAAAGACAGGTTTTTACAAGCACCCGCTTACCACCCTTGACTTTGGGTGTATAATAGCGCTGTAGGGGCTACGCTCCCGCATCTTCCTCGTTCCACTCACAACCACTCGTCACCTCCACATGATACCCGCCCTTCTGGAGCGCAAGCGAAGGAGCGCGGCAACGCCGTGCGGTGAGCTGCCTGGCTGTGTTCGATGTGTTCTCAACCGCTATCCACTGTGACAAGCGAAAGGAGGCGTGTCGATTGGCCAACAGACCCGATTTCTGCTCCGGAGTTCCGGTCCAGGGCGCGTGCAATTCGTTACGAATTGCACCCTAGCCACGTCAAGTAAGGAGGTGTCCCATGCCTAAGTCTCTCTCTCAATCGTCCTACACCACCGAAGGATTGCAGGGCCTGCTCAAAGAGGGCGGTTCCAAACGCCGTGAGGTCGTGGAGCAGGTAATCAAGGCGATGGGCGGGACCGTAGAAGCGTTTTACTTTGCCTTCGGCGACAACGACGTGTACCTCATTGCCGATGTGCCGGACAATGTGACCGCTGCGGCGCTCGCCCTGACCATCAATGCCAGCGGCGCGGTCAAGGGGAAGACAACGGTGTTGCTCACCGCCGAAGAGGTAGACAAGGCGACGCAAATGACCGTCAACTATCGCCCGCCTGGGCAGTAGCAGGAGCGGCGCAGAGACCTGCGTTCAATCAGCGGTGGCATGGCGAACTGGTGGACCGATGCTCTGGCGCTTGGCCGGAGCATTGGTCTGTTGCGTTGGCGGGGCCATGCGTCGCCCATCGCTGCTTCTCCTTCACCTGTTTCTTCAAATGTGAATTTCCGAATTAAGTGGCGGTGATTGGGCTCTTGGCCACTTTGCGTGAAACGTCCTCATGCAGCGGCGCGCCCCGTGTGATATAACGCCGGGTATGCACATCGCATTCTTGAGCCCACCCACGTCCACACTGGTTGACCTCCTCGCTGAACTGTGTGCTCGGCGCTTCACCGCCGTGCCGGATACGATCCGACTGGAAACCCTTCAGGTTGCCGAGGCGGCCATCCGCGTGACCATGACGACTACCACCGCCAGCGCCGTATGCCCCGACTGTGGAGCGCTGGCCACACGCGTCCACAGCCGCTATGACCGGACCCTCACCGACCTGCCCTGGGCATCAATTCCTGTCCAGATCGGCCTGGCGGTGCAGCGCTTCTTCTGTGATCAGGCCACCTGTCACCGGACCACGTTTACCGAACGGCTGCCGACCAGCGCGCCGCCCTATGCTCGGCGAACCGTGCGCCAGACGAGCGCGCTCACCCAGCTCGGCCTGGCGCTGGGTGGTTCTGCCGGCGCGCGTCAGGCGGCACACCAGGGCATGGCGAGCAGCCGGAACACCTTGCTGCGCCTCATTCGCCGCATTCCGCCTCCACCCGAGAGAACGCCCACTGTGATCGGCATTGATGATTGGGCGCGGCGCAAAGGCCAGACATATGCCAGTATTGTGGTCGATTTGGAGCGCCATCAGCCGATCACCCTCTTGGAGGATCGGAGTGCGGAAACCGTGGAAACCTGGTTGCAAGCACATCCTACGGTGACCATTATCAGCCGTGATCGCTCGACCACCGATGCCGCTGGCGCTGCCCGTGGTGCTCCTGATGCTACACAGGTGGCCGACCGCTTCCCCATCCTCAAGAATCTAGGTGAAGCAGTTGAGCAGGAACTGGAACGCAACAACATTGTGGTGGTGCGCACAGGCTTAGACACTGAAAAGCCAACGGCGCCGGACGTGGCTGAGACCGACCTTCCCGCATCCCCTAGGGACGACCTCGACTCTGCAGCCGCACTGCTTTCGCACGCCGCTCCCGCAACCCCACACCATGGGCCAACCACCCTAGCTGCATCGGCGGTCTATCCCGATACCCCTTCGGGACTGCGCGCCGCAGCCGCACGCCAGGCGCGGCACAGCGAACGCCGCGCGCAGTACACGCGCATGGTGGAGCTGCAGCGACAAGGACTGGATCAGCGCACCAGCGCACGAACAGTTGGCATCAGTCCCCGCACGGTGTCGCGCTGGTCGACCAGGGGCCAGTTTCCTGAACGCCGGCACCGGACGGGCGATGCCAGTAGTCTCGATCCTTACAAAGCCGAGTTGCTGGAGCGCTGGCAGGCAGGCTCTCCGAAGATCGCCCACCTGTGGCGGGAGGTTCAGAGCCAGGGGTGCAGTGGATCCTATGGGCGCATCTATAACTATCTTGCGCCACTGCGCGGCGGCGGGCCGGTACGAGGGCCAGCGCCTGAGTCCGCCAGGTGAGCAAGGAACAGCCGCCGCGCCGGCGTCCTATACCGCGCGTCAACTCTCCTTTCTCATGCTCCGACAAGCGGATGGGTTGACAGTGACGGAACGACCCGATCTGGCTCCCCTCCAGCAGGAGCATGGGAGTGGTGCAGCACTGTATGGCTTGACCCAGGCCTTTACGCAGTTAGTCCGGGATCGCACCCCCGAGCAACTCGAGACGTGGTTGCAGGAGGCCGAAAAGAGCCCGTTTCCGGAGTTGCACAGCTTTGTCGCGGGCATCCGTCGGGATGAAGCGGCTGTGCGTGCCGCTTTGGAACTCCCTTGGAGCCAGGGACAAGTGGAGGGCCAGATCACGAAACTGAAGTTACTGAAACGCCAGATGTATGGCCGTGCCAAGCTGGATTTACTGCAACAGCGCTTGTTACATGCCGCATGATGATGGACACAGTGCCCTTTCACGCAAAGTGGCCAAGAGCCGAATTTACGCCACTTAATGCTAAACTTTACACTCTAAGGTAAACAGGCATCCAACTCAACTGTATCTTTTTACACCGCAAAGCGGAATGTGATGGTTTGCGCACTGTCTTGCCTTTGGGATAGAAAAAGTGAATGAAGAAGCAAACTGACGTAGAAAACAGGCGGCACTC
>WNGB01001862.1_pt1 | contig 34381 bp, 33 predicted proteins | sample 5400681 | NCBI WGS metagenome assembly WNGB01 (sample SAMN13153367, study PRJNA577476) | soil metagenome | isolation source: 115 cm soil or saprolite under grassland replicate 2 | place: USA:California | collected 2016-06-15
GAGGCGAGCGGCGTGCACATCGTCGCCGCGACGGGCTACTACACGCGTCCGGCGTCGCCCGAGATCGAGGACGTGCGCTCGGTCGCGCGCGAGTTTCAGCGCGAGCTCGAATCCGGCATCGGGGAGTCAGGAGTGCGCGCAGGGGTCATCGGGGAGATCGGCACGGGCGCCTGGCCGCTCGGCGACTTCGAGCGTGATCTTTTCGCCGCCTCGGCGCTGGCGCATGCCGATACAGGAGCTCCGATCGCCACCCACACGCATGCCGGAAGGCATGCGGAGTGGCAGCTGGAAGCGCTTCAAAGCGCCGGCGTACCGCGGATCGAGTCGCCCTGGGTCACCTCGACGAGGGCCTGGGCTCGGAGGCCTACATCGAGTCGCTCGCCCGGCTGGCCGGCCGCGGCGCCTACCTCGGTTTCGACACCGTCGGCATAACGTACTTCAGCGAGTTCATGCAGCATCAGCTGCCTTCGGACGACGACCGCGCGGCGGCGATCGCCCGCTTGGTGGGCAAGGGCCTGGGCGACCGAATCCTCATCGCGCAGGACATCTGCCGGCCGTCCCACCTCAAGAGCGGAGGTGGTTGGGGCTACGCCCACATCTTCGAGCGCTTCTTCCCGATCCTCGAGCGGCATGGCGTGAGTCGCACCATGGCGATGCGGTTCGTCGTCGAAAACCCGCACCGCTGGCTGGGCGGCTGATCAAGCGGAGAGCTCTTCGATCCTCTCGATCATGCGGCCGATGCCTACCGAGAGATCCTGCGGCGAGCTGGCGAGGCTGATCCGCACGGCCTGGCGCGCCGAACCTCCGAAGGCGGTGCCCGGCGCCACCGCGACCTGCTTGCTCTTGACCAGGTCAAAGGCAAACTCGCGCGAGTCCATGCCGGAGCGCCCAACGTCAGCCATGATGTAAAACGCCCCTTGGGGGCGGCTGATCAGCATGCCCGACTCCTCGAGCAGGCCGACGCAGAGGTCTCGGCGTTCGCGGTACGCCTGCACCATCTCCTGCAACGGCTCGCGTGGACCGTCGAGGGCCGCCTCGGCCGCCTTCTGACAGACGGTAGGGATGCAGGATGAGTTCGACTCCAGGATCTTGGTGATGCTGTCCGAGATCTTCTCGTTGGCGACCACATAGCCTACCCGCCAGCCGGTCATCGCGTACGTCTTCGAGAACGTGTACGCCGAGATGACGCGCCCGTCGGTGCAGAACGACGCCGGGCTGACGTGCTCACCGTCCAGGATCACCTCGTCGTAGCACTCGTCGGACAGCAGGTAGATGTTCCGCCGGGCGGCGACGTCCACGAGATCCTCCAGCAGCTTCCGCGGAAACACCGCGCCGGTCGGGTTGCAGGGACTGTTGACGATCAGGAGCTTGGTCCTCGGCGTGACCAGTTTCTCAACCTCGCGCGGGTCGGGGAGGAACTTGTTGGCCGGCATGCACGGATAGGGGACCAGCACGCCGTGCGCCCAGGAGAGCATCAGCCGGTAGTTCGGCCATGCGGGGTCGGGGATGAGCACCTCGTCGCCCGGTTCGACCAGCGCGGCGACCGCCGCCGCGATCCCGCCGACACCACCGACCGTGCAGTTGATGTTGGCCGGGGTTGCGTTGATGCCGTTGACACGCTCGAGCTTGGCCGCGATGCGCTCGCGCAGGCTCAGGAGGCCAGCGGTCGCGGTGTACTTGACATGACCCTGGCGCGCGAAGTCAACTGCGGCCTCGACAATATGACGTGGTGTGGAGAAGTTCGGTTCGCCAACCTCGAGCCGGATGCAGCCCGGGGTGACGAGGGCGAGATTGACAACCTCTCGAATCCCGGAGTGCGCGGCCTCGGCGGGCCCGGAAGCGATCGCGGGAAGGGGAATCGTGGCCGTGGATCTGTCTCCTGAGGGGCGGTGTTTTGGCGGCGGGTTTCTGCAGCATACGCTAGACTCCTCGGCAGCAAAAGTGAACGTTCGTTCGTTCGTTTTTGGGAACCCAGCATGCAACTGAAAGACATCGCTTATGCGCGTTCGGGCGACAAGGGAGACGTCGTCAACGTGGGTGTGCTCGCGCTCGACGACCGGGCCTTTGAGATCCTCGTCCAGACGCTGACGCCGGACCGTATCAAGCGCCATTTCGGAGACTGGGTCCGGGGCGAGGTCGAGGTCTTCCCGATGCCCAACATCAATGGCTTCAACCTGCTTCTCCACAACGCGCTCGGCGGTGGGGCGACGAAGACGCTGCGCTACGACGTGACCGGAAAGGCGTTCAGCACCGCGCTGCTTCGGATGGAGGTTCCCGAATGAGCGCGGACCCCAAACCAGTGCAGGGCGCGGCGACGCCCGACGAGGACCTGCGCCGCCGTCTCGACGTCGCACGCGCCGGTGGCGACAAGCGCTATCACGCCAAGCTGAAGGAGCAGAACAAGCTGTTCGTCCGCGAGCGGCTCGAGCGGATCATGGATCCCGGCTGGTCGTTCGAGGACGGTCTCCTTGCGCGGCATGTCGACGGCCACCTCCCCGCGGACGCGGTGGTCACGGCGGTGGGACACATCGGTGGCAGGCCGGCGTGCGTCATCGCCAACGACATCACCGTCAAGGCGGGGACCTGGGGCTACCGGACGTTCCAGAAGATCACCGCAATGCAGGAGCTCGCGGGCAAGACGAAGAGTGCCTTGCTCTACCTCGTCGACTCGGCCGGCGCCCGCATCGACGAGCAGCGGATGAGCTACGCCGGGCGCAAGGCGTGGGGCAACATCTTCTACAACCAGATCCAGCTCTCGGGTGTCGTGCCCCAGGTTTGCGTCCTGCTGGGACCATCCCCCGCCGGCACCGCTTACCAGCCCGCCCTCTGCGACGTCTGCATCATGGTTCAGGGCAACGCAACCGCGTACATCGGCTCGCCTCGCATGTCAGAGATGGCGACCGGCGAGAAGGTGACGATGGAAGAGATGGGCGGCGCTGAGATGCACAACCGCGTCAGCGGCCTCGGCGACTTTCTGTGCGCAGACGAGGAAGAAGCGCTCGCGGTCGCCAAGCAGTACCTCTCGTACTTTCCCGGCCACTGGTCGGAGAAGCCGCCCATCGAGCAGCCGCGGCCGCCGGCGCCTGGACGGACGATCGCCGAGATCGTGCCCACGAGCCAGCGGGTCGCCTTCAACATGGTCGATCTGATCAAGGCGCTGGTCGACGAGGCCAGCTGGCTCGAGGTCAAGAAACTTTGGGCGCGGGAGCTCGTCACCGGCTACGCAAGGCTGGGCGGCCGGCCGGTGGGGATCGTCGCCAACCAGTCGCGGCACAAGGGCGGCGTCCTGTTCCCCGACTCGTCGGACAAGGCCGCGCGGTTCATCTGGACATGCAACGCCTTCAACATCCCGCTCCTGTTTCTGCAGGACATCCCGGGGTTCATGGTTGGCAGCCAGGTCGAGCGAGCGGGCATCATCCGGCACGGCGCCAAGATGCTCTTCGCCGTCGCGGAGGCGCGGGTGCCTCGGATCGCGGTGCTCGTGCGCAAGGCGTATGGCGGCGGCTACCTCGCGATGAGCGGATCGCCGATGAACCCGGACGCGGTGCTCGCGCTTCCGACTGCCAAGCCGGCGTTGATGGGCCCGGAGAGCGCCATCAACGCGATCTACCTCAACAAGATCAACGAGCTTCCGGAAGACGAGCGCGCCGCCTTCATCGACCAGAAGCGGCGCGAGTACGAGGAGGACATCGATGTGTACGAGGTCGCGTCTGACTTCTCGATCGAGGCAGTCGTGCCCAGCGACGAGCTGCGCGACGAGCTGATCCACCGCTACGAGATCTACTGCCGGAAGGACGTGCCTCCGCCGAACCGACGCAACGGAGTGATGCCTGTATGAAGAAGATCCGACTCGGCGCCGGCAGCGCCTACTGGGGAGACCTGCTCGAGCCTGCGGTCGAGCTCGCGGACAAGGGTGAGCTCGACTACCTGTGCTTCGACCACCTGTCAGAACTGACGCTTGCGGTTCTCCAGCGGCAGAAGGCGAAGGACCCCAACGAGGGCTACATCAAAGACATCGAGCCGTGGCTCGAGGCGACGCTGCCCCAGGCGAAGAAGCAGGGATTCAAGATCGTCACCAACGCAGGGGGCGCAAATCCGGCCGCGGCCGCGCGCAAGGTGATTGAGGTCGCGGAGAGACTCGGGATCGACGGCGTGAAGATCGCCGTCGTCACCGGTGACGACATCTTTCCCGACCTCGACGAGATGCGTTCGATCGGGATCAAATTCCCCAACCTCGACACCGGCGAGGAAGACATCGAGCGGATTCGCCCGGACATTGTGGCGGCGAACGCCTACGTCGGCGGCGATTACATCGCGCGAGGCCTCGCCCAGGGAGCAGACGTCGTCGTCTGCGGCCGGGTCTCTGACACCGCGCTGTTCATCGGGCCGATGATGCACGAGTTCGGGTGGTCCTACGACGCGACGGACAACAACAAGATGGGCGCGGCGATCACCATCGGGCACACGGTCGAATGCGCGGCGCTCGCCACCGGCGCGGTCTCCAACCTGTGGCGACAGGCGAAAGATCCGTGGCGGCCCGGCTACCCGATCGCGGAAGTGAGCGAGGACGCGACCGCGGTCATCTCCAAAGTCGAGGGTTCGGGCGGCATTCTCAACGAGTGGAGCGTCAAGGAGCAGCTTGTCTACGAGATCGGCGATCCGAACAACTACTACATGCCGGACGGCATCGCGGACTTCACCACTGTGAAGGTGGAGGAGATCGCGCCCGAGCGGGTGAGGCTGTCGAACATGAGCGGCAAAGGGCTGCCCGACAAGCTCAAGGTGTGCATCGGCTACCGGGACGGCTGGGAAGGGGAAGGCTCTTTGCTGTTCAGCTGGCCTGACGCCTACGAGAAGGCAAAGCGAGGAGAGCACATCATCCGCGAGCGGCTGAAGCTGCTTGGCGTCGACCCGCTCGAGCTCCACTTCGACTACATCGGCGTCAACGCGCTGCACGGCCCGGCCGCGCCCGAGCCGGGCGAGATGAACGAGGTCGGCCTTCGCGTGGCCGCCCGCACGCGCACCAAAGAGGACGCCGACACGGTCAAGCGCGAGTCGACTCACCTCTGGACGCTGGGCGGGATCGGGACCGGTTACCTGTCGCCGGCGCAGCCGCGTCCGTCGGTGTCGCTGTGGCCGACGCTCGTTCCGCGCGACCAGGTGCAGATGAAGGTCACGATGGTGGAGACCGGGGCGGTCAGGAGGTGAAACTCGGCCTCGGCGTGTACAGCGCCGAGTGGGTTCCCTCCGAGGGGATCACGCACCACCAGGTCTACGCCAACGACCTCGAGCAGGCAAAGCTCGCGGAAGAGGTCGGCCTCGATTCGATCTGGTACACAGAGCACCACTTCCTGAACTGGAATCCCAACGTGATGGGCATGTGCGCAGCCGTGGCCGCGGTCACGTCACGGATCACGCTCGGTCCTTCTGTGGTGCTGGGGCCTCTGCACAACCCGATCAAGCTCGCCGAAGAGGCCGCGATGGTCGATCTTTTGTCGAGCGGCCGGCTGGTCATTGGCGTCGGACTCGGCTACCGCGACGTCGAGTACGCGGGCTTCAACGTGCGCCGCGCGGTTCGCGCGCCAATGACCGACGAGCTCGTCCGGGTGATGAAGCTGGCGTGGCGCGACGGGCTGGTCACTTTCCAGGGCAAGCACTGGCGCTTTGAGGGTGTCGACGTCCATCCCAAGCCTCAGCAGAAGGGTGGGCCGCCGGTGTGGATCGCGGGGTACGTCGACGCGTCGGTCGACCGCGCAGCGCGCCTGGGTGACGGCTTCATCATGGACGGCGGCACAGACTCGAAATCGTTCGGCGCGAGCGGCTACAACCGCGACATCAACTGGCGGGTGGGCGACATGGTCGCGCGCTACAAGGCCGCGCTCGCGAGGCACGGCAGGCGCTACGAGGACCAGGAGTTCGCGATGACGCTCGGGGGATTCGTCTCCGAGCACGGCGCGGACGACGCGTGGGACCAGGTGAAAGAGGCGTACATGCTCACGCGCCGCACCTACGGCTCGTGGTATGGCTTGCCGCCCGCGGACTACGCCGGGTGGTACCCGGACCGGATGAGCGAGCAGGAGATCGCAGGCCGCCGCAGCGAGATCATGCTTGGCTCACCTGAGGAGATCGCGGCGGACCTCGGCAAGCTCCGCGACATCGCCGGTGATCGCCTCCACGTGATGTTCCGCGTCAAGTACCCAGGCGTCCCGCACGAGCGCGTCTCCACAGCGATCAAGTTGCTTGGCCAGATCCGCGACCTGCTGAAAGAAAGGGCGACGGTCTAGGGCCGGACGGCCTCGCTGAGTGGCACCATCTTGCCGGCGTAGATCGTCCACAGGCTGACTGGAGCGTCGATGCGGTCGCCGCCCGCGTCGAAGCGGATGCGACCGCTCAATCCCTGGAGGTCGGTCGCCGCGATGGCGTCGCGCACCTCGGCGCGATTCGACGCGCCGCGGTCCAGCGCCCCGGCGATGACCATCACAGCGTCGTAGCACTCGACGACGTACGACGGCGTCTCGCCGAAAGCCGCCCGACAGCGCGCGACGAGCTTCAGCGACTCACTCGTCGCCATCGGATCGAATCCTGCGTACGTGTGCACGCTGCCCTCGCCGGCGGCGCCCGTAAGGCGGACGATCGGATTGTCCGGGCCGCCTTCCGAGCTGATGACCAGCGGCCGCAGGCCGGCGCTCCCAATGGCCTTCATCAGCTTGCTGCTCTCGATCTCGGTTGCGCCGAGATCGACGATCTCCGCGCCGACGGTCTTGATCTCGTCGACGATCTCGCTGAAGTCCTCCTGGCCGACGCGCATCGCCATGACGCGCACCGGGTTGCCTGAAAGCGACTCGAGCCGTCGCGCGAATGCCTCGACCAGCGGCCGTCCGTAAGCAGTCCCGTCGTGCACCGCGAGGGTGCGAGCGCCCGGCAGCCGCGCGTGTGCGAACGCGGCGGCTACCTCGGCTTGCCGCTCATTGGTCGCGCACATCCGAAAGAACGTCTTCCAGCCCGACCGGCTGAGCGAGTTGTCGGTCGAGCACTGCGTGATCTGGGCCAGTCCGGCGCCGGCATACACCGGCGCCGCGGCCTTGCTCGGCCCGCTGTTCTTGTGGCCGAGGACAGCGATCACCGATGGGTCGTCCCCAAGCTCGCGAGCCGCATCGACCGCGAGGCGGTCGTCCTCCTTGTCGTCGACGGACTTGACCTGGAGATGGAGACCCCGCTCGCGGAGGTCCTCCACCGCCATCTCGACCGTCCGCTGCATCGGCAGGCCGACGATCGATTGCGGTGTGGTGAGCGGGGCCGCAAACCCGATTCGAAAACGCACGTTCGTTCGTCGAACACTTTAATGTGCAGGCAGTGTCCCGCGTGTCCGCGACCTACCGCCGGCTCTTCCGGCGTGAGGTGGTGGACGTCTGCATCCTGATCTTCATCGCCGACATCGTCACCGGCGTGCCGACGCCGGTGTTTCCGCTCTACGCGACGAGCCTGGGCGCTTCGCTTGGCCTCCTGGGCGTCATCACCGCCATGCTCGGGCTCGGCCGCCTGATCGCCGCGCTGCCGGTGGGCATGCTGTCCGACCGTCTCGACCGCAAGACGGTGCTCGTCGCCGGCATGGTCATGTTCGCGATCGCGTTTGGCGTCTACGCGATCACACCGAGCGCCGAGTGGCTCGTGGTGCCTCGCCTCCTGCAAGCGGTCGCGATGGTGGCGACTTTTCCGCTCGGGGTGGCGTACATCGGCGATGTGGTGGAGGCCCGCGACCGCGGAGCCGCGATCGGCGTGTACACGGCGGCGATGGGCTCCGGCTTCGCGGTGGGGCCGCTGCTTGGCAGCTGGGTCGGCGCGACCGCCGGCTACCCGGCGGCGTACCTCGCGGGGGCCGTGGTGGCTGTCGCGGGCGCCGGATTCGGCGCGGCTCGACTGGTGCGCAAGAAGCCGCGAGGCCAGGATGCATCGATCGGAAGGCGCCTGGTCGACATTCCCGCGCTGCGGGCGCTCGCGCGCGAGCCGAGGATGCTCATGGCCTGCATCGCGAACATCGCGATGACGCTGTCCATGACCGGCGCGATCTTCACCTACTTTCCCCTCTACGCTCGCGGCGCCGGCATCAGCACCGTGACCATCGGCGCGTTGTTCGCATGGAGGTCGATCGCGTCCGCCTCCGGCCGCATCCCGGTGGGCGCGCTGTCCTCGAGGATCCCCGCGACCTGGACACTGGCAGGCGTGCTCGTCGTCGAGGCCGCCGTCGTCCTCGCCATCGCCCACACCACGTCACCTGCAGCGCTCACTGCGCTGCTCATCGCCGAGGGGGTCCTCTTCGGGGTCTTCCTCGTGTCGGGGCAGGCCGCCGTGGCCGCGGCTTCCGGCGCGGACAATCGCGGCGCCGCGGTGGGCATGTTCTGGATGGCCGGCAGCGTGGGCGAGCTTTTCGGGCCGATCGCGCTGGGGGTCATCGCCGAGGCGCTGGGCCTCATCGCGGTGTTCGAGAGCGTGGCCGCGGCCGTCCTGTTCGGCGCCGGCCTGGTCGCGGTGCTAGGCCTGCTTTCCGCCTCCGGCCTGCGTCGCGCCACCGCCGAGGATGCGCGCAAGCACGGCGGGGTCGATGTTGCCACCGGAGACGACGCACACCATGCGGCGGTGGCGTCCGAGCCGCTTCAGGCCGGCCGCCACTGACGCAGCGCCGGCCCCTTCGGCGACCACGGCTGCACGCTCGGCCAACAACCGGATCGCCGACTCGACTTCGGCGAGGCTGACGACCAGCGAGCCCGCGAGCAGCCGCTGCGCCGCGGGCCACATCTCGGCGAGCACCGTCGGCGCGCCGATGCCGTCGACGAACGTCGGCGTACGCGGCGAGTCCACCGGGTGTCCCGCCTCGAGGGCGGCGCGGAGCGGTGCGGCGGTCTCCACCTCGCAGCCGTAGACGGGGACCTCAGGCTGGGACGCACGGATCGCGGCCGCGATGCCGCAGCTCAGCCCGCCGCCGCCGTACGGGACGAGCACCGCATCCACTTCCGGCATGTCCTCCATGATCTCGAGCCCGATGGTGCCGTTGCCCGCCATCACCGCGACGTCCGAGACGGGGTGGACGAAGCGAGCGGGCTCCAGCGGCGCGTAGCGGTGGGTCGCCAGCACGTCCCACCACTCGGCATAGGGAAGGGAGACGACCTCGGCGCCCAGCCGGCGCACGGCGTCAAGCTTGGTCCTGGGTGCGCCGTCCGGCACCACGACCGAGCAGCGGACGCCGTGCTTGCGCGCGGCCCACGCAAGGCCCTGCGCCATGTTCCCCGCGCTGGCCGTGTACACCCCGGTCGCCAGCTCAGCCGGCGTCAGCGTTGCGACGGCATTGCCCGCGCCGCGAACCTTGAACGACCGGATGGGCTGCATCGTCTCGAGCTTCAGCAGAATTCCGTCCACACCTTCGAGTGGGATCAGTGGCGTGCGCGTCACCACGTCCCGGATCCGCTCCCGCGCAGCGAGGACGTCGTCGATCGTTATCGAGTCTGGTTGCCGGGTCGTCGTCATGCCACGGGCACGTCTTCCCAGAGTTTTTGCTGCCGCAGCTCGCGCTTCATGATCTTCCCGCTTGGATTCACGGGAATCCGTTCCAGCGGCACGAACAGGATTCGCTTCGGGACCTTGTACCCGGCGAGGCGGCCGCGGCAGTGGTCCTGCAGCTGCCGCTCCGTCAGTGCGGCGCCGGGTTTGAGCGCGACCACCGCGCGCACCTCTTCGTCCCACTCCGGGCTGGCGATCCCGAGCACGGCCGCCTCGGCGACCGATGGATGCGCGTAGAGGGCCTGCTCGACCTCCGCCGAGTACACGTTCTCGCCGCCGCTCGTGATCATATCCTTGAGGCGGTCGTGGTACGTAAAGTAGCCGTCGCGCCGGGACGCGACATCTCCAGTCCTCAGCCAGCCGTCCCGAAAAGCCGCGGCAGTCGCGTCAGGCCGGTTGAAGTAGCCGAGCATGACGTTGGGTCCCTTGACGCAGATCTCTCCGGGCAGGCCGTCTGCAACCTCGTCGCCTTCCTCGTCGCGGATCGAGACGTCGTTGAGCAGCATCTCCTGGCCGATCGAGCCGTCGAGCTCCGGCTTGAACATGTCCTCGGGCCGGAGACGGGTGACGATGGGCCCAGCCTCGGTGAGCCCGTACTGGTAGTAGATGCGCGCTGCCGGCAGGACCTCGCGCACCGCCTCTTTGTCCGGCAGTCGAAACGTCGCTCCACCGACGTACAGGCGTCGAAACGTGTCGGTCTTGTGGCGCCTCCATTCGCCGCTGATCAGCATGCGCCGGACCATGTTTGGGATGAAGAAGCCGTTCGTGACGCGCTCGCGCTCGATGAGCCTGGCGGCCTGCTCTTCGTCGAAACGACGCATGAAGACGCTGCATGCGCCGATCAACAGGTGGGGCAGGAACCAGCACAGCAGAGACGCCGAGTGGTACATCGGCGCGATCAGTAGCGTGACGTCGTGCGGCTCCATATCGGTGTCGACGACCTCATCGATGGCGTTGGCCATGACGTTCGTGTGAGACAGCAGGACGCCCTTGGAGGCACCGGTCGTGCCGCCCGTGTAGAGGATCAACGCCGGTGCATCCGGTGCGATCGCCACGTCGGGCCGCCCGCCGCCCTCGAGGAATGCGTCGTACTCAGGACCTTCGGTGATGAAGTGCCTGACCGCGGGTGCCTTGCCCGCCTCGATCACCTCGCGTGCGGCCGGCGCGAACTCCGTGTCAGCCAGGACCACCGCGGCCCGGCTGTCGTTGAGGCCGTGCTCCAGCTCGGCGGCCGACCAGCGCCAGCTCAACGGCACCGCGATCCCTCCGGCGGCCATCGCGCCGAGGATCGCCTCCGCGCTGAACACCCCGTTGCCGCACAGGATGGCGACGGTGTCGCTTGCGCGAACGCCTGCCCTGATCAGCCCGCCGGCCACCGCCCACGCGCGCTCGGAGAGCTCACGATGACTCAGTCGGAAGGCGCTGTCGATGACGGCCGGCGCCCGCGGCCGCCGAGCGTGATTGCGGCGCAGAACGTCAGCAACGGTCAGCACAGCCGCTGGTGAGAATAAACAAACTAGCGATTGCTTTTCAGCCAGTTGACACAGGGTCGTCAGGCAACTAAGGTCACCACGTGCTCGTGTTCGCCGCAAGAACGTGGACAGGGCACGCGTGTTGGCTGTAAACCGACGCCGAGGCCGGGCCGCGGGTGAGAGCACCGCCGGCGAGATTCGCTCTGTCGCGCTCGACCTGTTCTACAAGCATGGCTTCCAGGCGACCACGCTTCGGCACATCGCGTCTCGGGTCGGGATCCAGGTCGGCAGCCTGTACAACCACATCACCTCGAAGGGAGAGCTGCTCTTCGACATCATGGAGACGGTGATGCTGGCGCTCCTCGAGGACCAACGGCAGGTCGCGCAGGAGCCTGACGTGGTCGAGCGGATGCGCCTCCTCGTGTACCACCACGTCAGGTTTCATGGTGAGCGGGCGAAGGAGGTCTTCATCGGCAACAGCGAGCTCCGCAGCCTGAACAGGCAGCAGCGCGCTCGGATCGTCGCTCTTCGCCACGAGTACGAGGGGATGTTCCAGAAGGAGCTCGAGGACGGCATCCGGCAGGGAAAGTTCCTTCCCGTCGACGTGCAGGTGACCGCGTACGGGATCCTGGCGATGACGACGTGGGTATCGTCCTGGTACTCACCTCGCGGGCGGCTGTCGCTCGAGGAGATCGCCGACATCTACAGCGATACCGTGCTGCGCGGAATCTGGAACCCGTCCGCCGGACAGCTCCACACTCATCTCCGTCGCGTCGGGCGCGACAACGCCAGGCGCACGCTGGCGGCAGCCGGGGCGGCCAAGTAGCCCGTACGCCCCGTCGGGTCAAGGTCGGGGTGACCTTGAAGATGTACGACTACGGGTCGTACCGGCCCAAGTCGCCGATCGAGGTCGCCGATCAGGCGCGACTCGCCGAGGATCTTGGGTTCGACTCGGTCTGGGTCATGGACCACGTGTTCATCGAGCGACATGGAGGACGTGTCGCGGCGCACGACCCCCTGATCTGCCTGGCGATGGTCGCGGCCGGCACCGAGCGGATCGCGATCGGGTCGCTCGTGCTGTGCCACGCCTTTCGGCACGTAGGCCAGCTCGCTCGGGAGGCGTCAGCGCTGGCGGACGCGAGCCGCGGCCGCCTGATCCTCGGCCTTGGCGCCGGCTGGCACCAACCGGAATTCGCGGCCTTCGGGCTCCCGTTCGACCACCGGGTCAGCCGCCTGGAAGAAGGGCTTGTTCCGCTGCAAGCCCTCCTCGCCGGCGAACGTGCCTCGGTCGAAGGCGCCTGGCTCAGTCTCCATGAGGCGACGGTCGCGGTCAGCTCGCCATCTCCGGCGATCTGGATCGCCGCCGAAGGACCCCGGATGCTCGCCCTGGCGGCGCGGTCAGACGGCTGGAATCACGCCTACTGGGGTGGGGAGGACGTCGGCCGTTTCGAGCGCGCAGCACGTGGGCTCGAGGACGCGCTCGAGAGCGCCGGCCGCGCTCGCGCGGACATCGAAACGAGCGCCTCGATCGCCTGTGTCCTTGACGATTGGAACGACTCCGTAGACGGTTTTCGCGAGCCGGAGCTCGCCGTCGGCTCGCCGGCGAAGCTCGCCGAGATCGTCAGCAGGTACGCGGAGGTGGGCGCCGACCACGTCATCCTGTCGCTCTCGCCCGATCCGTTCGCGGAGCTCGACGCTGGTGCGCTCGAGAGGGCCGCCGGGATTCTCGCCCACCTCTAGTGGCGCGGTCCGTCGACATCAACCCCGACCGGCTGCTGCACGACCTGGCCGCTCTGTCGGCGATCGGCGGCAGGCCTGACGGAGGCGTCGACCGGGTTGCGTGGTCGCCGGCGGACCTCGAAGCTCGCGCGTGGCTTCGGGCGCGACTCGAAGACCTCGGATGGCATGCCACCGTCGACCCGGCGCTGAATGTGTTCGGACGTGGGTCGCTCGAGCGCCGCCGGCGGCTGCTCATCGGTTCGCACACGGACAGCGTCGCGGCCGGCGGAAGGCTGGACGGTGCGTACGGTGTCGTCGCGGCGCTGGAGGTCGTGCGGACGCTGGTTGAAACCGGCGATCCGATCGCCGAGCGGGTCGAGCTTGTCGACTAAGAGGGAGTTCGTTTCCAGTGTGGCTACTTTGGCTCCAAGGCGCTCGCTGGGGCGCTCGACGCGGGTCAGCTGCCGTCTTCCGCCGCGGAAGTGCTGCGCGCGGCGGGGGTCGAGATGGAGAGACTCTCGGCGGCGGCCGAACACCTCTCCGAGGTCGCAGGCTATCTCGAGCTGCACATCGAGCAAGGCCCCCGGCTCGAGCGAAAAGGGGCGTCGGTGGGGGTCGTGCCTGGCATCCTCGGCTTCGACCGGTACCTGGTCGAAATCAAGGGAGTTCGGTGCATGGCGGCACGACACCACATGCCATGCGCCAGGACCCATCGCTCGCCGCCGCGGAGTTCATCGCCGCGTTGGCTGGCGTCGTCCAGGCGACCGACGAGGCAGGTACGGCGACCGTGGGGACGATCCGAACCGACGGCGGAGCCATCAACTTCGTGCCCAGGAGCGTGACGTTCAGCCTGGAGGTGCGGCAGGCTTCGACGGCACTTCTCTCCACCACGGTGGATGCACTCAAGCAGCACCTGGCGATGTTGTGCGCCGCGCATGGATGCGACGTCTCAGTCACGCCGCATGACGCGGTCGTCGAGGAGAAGGACGGAGTCAAGCTGGCGGTGGAACCTGCTTTCGCAGCTCCAGTGGAGTTTGACCGCCGGCTGATGGACGTGGTCGAGCGAGCATGCGCCGAAGCCGGCGTCGCGTACCGGCGTCTGCACGCGGGTACGTGGCACGATGCGGCGATCCTGTCCGCGTACGTCCCCACCGCCATGATCCTGGTGCCCAGTCGCGGCGGAGTCACGCACTCGCCGGCGGAGGAAACTGCGGCGAACGACCTCGTCGACGGGGCACGGGTCCTCCTGGCAACGACACGGCACGCCGTGTCGGCGCTCAGTCTCTGAGCTCTTCCTGGGCCGTTTCCTCGCTGATCGGCATCACCGCCACGGGCAGGTCGCTGATGTCGAAGTACCGCACCGACTTGTTCAGGCGCTTGGCGATCCCGACCTGGACCTTGACCCCGAGCGACAGCCGCCCGAAAACCCACACCTCGTCGGATCTCGACAGGAGGTTGTTCATCGCCTCCCGCACCACGTTCTTGTCGACGGTGTGCATCAGGTAGTAGTCGAAGAGCATGAAGGGGCTGACCGGGACCAGCCCGGAGTCCAGCACGAACTTCTGGATGTGCGCGCGCCAGTAGAAACTCTTGTTCGACATGGCGACGTAAACCAAGCGTTTGGGGTGGCGCAGCGTCTCCTCGGCCTGGTCGCGTGCGCTGGGCTTGGTGGTGGGTTGAAAGATGCGTTCGAGGATGTCCTCGGCCGCCTTGCCGGTGATCGCCATCTAACCCCTAGTCGAAAAGATGAATGAGTGGCGGCTATCGTATCAGCCGTGCCCGCCGGCTCCCGTTTCGACCTCTCGGGACGGGTCGCGCTCGTCACCGGCGCGAGTCGCGGGATCGGAAGCGCGATCGCCGAGGCCCTCGCTGAATACGGCGCTCAGGTCGTCCTGTCCAGTCGCAAGCAGTCGGACCTCGATTCCGAGGCGGAGCGGATCAACGCGCTCTACCCCGAACGGGCGATCGCCATCGCGGCTCACGCTGGTCGCCCGGAAGACCTCGAGCGTCTGGTCAAGAGCGTCATGGAACAGTTTTCACGCATCGACGTCCTCGTCAACAACGCGGGAACCAACCCGTACATGGGCCCCGTCCTGGGCGCGGAGCTGAGCGCGTGGGACAAGACATTTGAAGTCAACGTGCGCGGCATGTTCCTGCTCACCAAGCTCGTCTACGAGGCCTGGCTGGAGTCGCATGGCGGCTCAATCGTGAACGTCGCCAGCACCGGAGGCCTCAAGCCCGGAGTCGGCCTCGGCGTCTACAACATCACGAAAGCGGCGGTGATCATGTTCACCCGCCAGCTAGCGCGTGAGCTTGGCGGCACCGTCCGGGTCAACGCCGTGGCGCCTGGGCTGATCAAAACCAGGTTTGCCGAGGCGCTCTGGGGCAATGAGGAGATCCGCGATCGAATCCTGAGCTTCAACCCGATGGGACGGATCGGAACTCCCGACGAGGTCGCCTCCGCGGTGCTGTTCCTTGCCTCCGACGCGGCCAGCTACGTTAACGGTGAGGTGCTCGTCGTGGACGGGGGCGGCGCGGGGGAGCCGTAGCCTCGCTGACGCCGTCGAGAGGAGCACCGTTTGCCTCTTCGCCGTTCGCCGACGCGACCTGGCGGCTGTGTATGAAGTCCTCGAGCTCCTTCTCGTACTGGTAGGCGTGGCGGTCCGGCTTGTAGCGAAGGACGCGACGCTGCTGGATGAAGTCTTCGAACGCCGACCGCGTGTCCCGCGCGGCGCGGAAACCCAGCTCGCGGGCCGCCTTGGCGGTCGACAGCGTGCGGCCCCAGCGCAGCAGGTCGAGCAGCTGCGGCGAGAGGAACGCGATGCCTGCTCGGCGGATTGCAAACGCGGCGAGGCCAAGGCCGACCGGTGGCAGCAGCGGCGCGTGCAGCTTTCCGGCCGCGTCCAGCAACGTGGACAGCGGCTCGTTGCCGGGAGCGGCAATGTTGTACGCGCCGGCGGGCCCGCGCCTGGTCGCGAGCACCATCGCCTCGATGCAATCGTCGCGGTGGATCAGCTGGATCGGCGGGTCGTACCCGATCACGGTCGGCACCACCTCCAGGTCCAGGTAGCGGGCGAGCGGCTGCGGTTCGTCCGGGTTGAGGCCATTGCTGAATCGAAGCGCGAGGATCGTGATGTTCGGGTTGCGGAGGCCGAAGTCGCTGACGTAGGACTCCACCTCCACGATGTCGCGCACGAACTGGTGTCGCGAGTTGGTGTCGAGGCGGTGGTCCTCTCGGAGACCGGTCGGGAGGTCGAAACGCGACCCGTACACGTGCCCTGACGACTTGAGGACAAACCGCCGGACCGGGCTTCCTTCGCCGGCGCAGCCGGCCAGCAGGTTCAACGTGCCGATCACGTTCATCTCGTGAGCGCGCACGGGATCCATGTCGAACGAGTCGATGCGCGTCAGGGTGTGGACGACGGTGTCGATCCCGACCGCGCGCACCAGCTTGCCGATCAGCGAATGGCGGATGTCGAGCTTGAGGTAGTCGGCGCGGCCGAGGTCGTAACGAGGCTCGCGGATGTCGATGCCGATGACCTCGGCGACGTCGGAGTCTTCGACCAACCGCTGCACCAAAAGCGCGCCCCACCATCGGGCGACGCCGGTGACCAGGATCCGGCGCTTCTTGGCCATTTCTGTTCAGTCTATGGGCCAGGGAACCCGCCCTTCCGGCGGCTTCGCCGCCACCTCCCCATGAATGGGGAGGAAGACTGGCTAGTAGGTTCTCTTGATCACGTCGCGCTCCATCAGCGCGACCGCGCGCGACACCGTGTCCAGCAGCGGCGATTTCGCCTGACGGACCGCGAACTCGAGCTGTCGCAGGAGCGAATAGAGCGCCTTCATCGCCTTGATCGCGTCGCCGATGTCGACGTTCGCCGGCAGCGGGATCCGGTCGAGGGGCTCGCCCGAGGCCCAGCGATACGCGAAGTCGATGTAGTCGTGTGACGGTGCGCGGAGGTTGGGTTCGTCGAGATGGCGCTCCATGTCGGCGAACCGGAAGTAGAGGGATCGGATCAATCGCGCGGTTTGCCCGATGGCCGGCGTCGGGTAGCGGCGGGGACCGCGTGACTGGCGATCGCCTCGCCTTTCGCGATCCTCGGCGGCGAGCATGACGATGACTGCGCACAGCTCGTCGGGAGTCAGACCCTCGAACCAGCCGAGCCAGACCGCCTCGGCGACCAGGATCGTGTTCTCGCCGTAGACCCGCGCCGCGAACAGTCCCTTGTCAGTCGGCTTGTTCGCCTGGAGGAACCCGGCCTCGGCGAGGATGGCGCAGATCCGGCGCAGCTTGCGCGGGTACTCGTCCATCTGGCCTGTGACCTCGCGCCGGCTCTGCTCCAGCTCTTGCTCCAGACCCCGGATCTCGCCGTATTTCTGCAGCAGCTCGCCGAAGCGGGGCGACCTGACGACCTTGAGCTTGCGCTGTCGCTCGAGCAAGCCTTTTGCCTCGACCTCGAGCCGCTGGGCGAGCCGGCCTGCGTGGCCCATCGCGTACGTGCTGGGGTCCCCGCGCTTCCGGCGCGGCGCCCCCCTGCGCTGCCGCCGCTCGGTGCCCGCCTCGCGCCGCAGACGCTTCAGCTCGATGCGGATCGCGCGCCGGCGGTCCTCAACCTTGAAGTACTGGGCGACGTCCTCGATCGAGACCTGCGGGTCGTCCCACATGCGGCGGATATCGGCCAGCCGCTCGCGGATGTTGGCCAGGCGCTCGTCCGCCTCCGTGGACGCAAGTCGCTTCTGGAACTGCCCGAACGAGCGCTGCATCAGCGCCTCCGCCTCCTCCGGCGTGTAGACGCGCAGCAGGTTGAGGGCCATGTTGTAGCTGGGCAGGAACTTGGATTCGACGACCAGCGTCGGGCCCATCGCCACCTCGTAGATCGTTCCCACCTCGACGTCCGACTCTTTGAGGATCACGCCGTGGCCGATGACGTCGATCCCGCGCCGGCCGGCGCGGCCCATCAGCTGGGTCAGCTCACCTGTGGTCAAGGTCGAGAAGTTGACGCCGTCGAACTTGGTGAAGGAGGAGACGACGACACCGCGCGCCGGCATGTTGATGCCGAGGGACAGGGTCTCCGTCGCGAACACGACCTTGATCAGGCCGCGCTGGAAGAGCTCCTCGACCAGCTCTTTGTGGTACGGCAGAAGCCCGGCGTGATGTTCGGCAAGGCCGCGGCGCAGCAGGCGCGCGTCGACCATCCGCCGGAACAGCGCTTCCTCATCCTGGTCCTTCAGCCCCTGCAGGCGCTCGGCCGCGAGCCGGTCGATCGCCTCCTTCTCGGCCGCGGTCGTCAGGTCCAGCTCGTGGTAAGCGCTTCGCTGCAGGGCTTCGCGGCAGCCGCGGCGGGAGAAGATGAAGTAGATCGCGGGCAGCATCTCGAGGCTGCGCAGCTGCTCGATCACGTGCAGCAGGTCGTTGGACGGCAGGCCGCGGTAGCCACCGATCCGGTACGACGCCTCCTCTTCCTGCGCGGCCCTGGTCCACGTCCTCTGGTCGATACCGCCATCAGCCTTGAACAGCGGATTGAGGCGGTTGTTGATCGCCAGCCACATCTTCAGCTCGACCGGCCGCACGTCGTGGAAGACCGTCTCCATGCCACCGCGGTTCTCGGCCATCCAATCGGCGATCTCTCTGTAGTTGCCGATCGTGGCCGAGAGGCCGACGAGCTTGATCGAGAGCGGCGCCTGGATCACGATCTCCTCCCACACCGAGCCGCGCGGGAAATCGTCGATGTAGTGCACCTCGTCGAGCACGACGTAGCGGACGAGGTCGAGGCGAGCGGGGTCCTCGTAGATGAGGTTGCGCAGGATCTCGGTGGTCATGACGACCACCGGCGCGTCGTCGTTGATCGTGTTCTCACCGGTCACGAGGCCGACCGTCGAGTTGCCGTAGTGGCGCACGAAGTCGTGGAACTTCTGGTTGCTCAGCGCCTTGAGCGGCGTCGTGTAGAGGACCTTGGCGCCTTCTCTGAGCGCGCGAAAGATGGCGTACTCGGCGACGATCGTCTTGCCGCTCGAGGTGGGCGCGCTGACGAGCACGCCGCCGCGTCCACGGTCGAGCTTTTCGATCGCCTCGCGCTGAAAGCCGTCGAGCTCGAACGGCAGTGTGGCGGCGAATTCGTCGACCAGAGAATCGACTGTCTTCACAGGCGGACGAGCTCGGTCGAGACGTCGGTGATCTGGGCGCCGTCGGCGTGCGACTCGATGTAGGACAGAGCTGCGGCCAACACGCGGTCCGCCTGGCGCGGATCAGCGCTGACCGTGGCGATGGCGAGCTCTGCCAGCTGCCAGCGGTCCAGCTCGCCCACCTCTGCGGCCGTGACCTTCAGCTCTTGGCGCAGCCGCCGCAGAAGTCCGCTGACCACCTGCCGCTTGGACTTCAGCGAGCCCGAGTCCGGCAGGTGAAGCACCACCCGGGCGACTCCGACCGCGACGCTGGAGGGGGCGGCCACGATTCGTTTTTTGCTCATTTGCCCTGACTACTCATAATCATGGCTTGGGGCTTCAGAGCGTCCCGCGACCTCGATGGCGGGCGCTCCCGGGAGGTAGTAGAGATGAGCGGAGACGAGGACCCAGATAAAGGTTTTGGTCAGTTCGAGCGGTTCCTTGAGGAGTGGTCCCGCCGCGACTTCCTGAAACGCACAGGCGGGGCGGCTGCCTACCTGGCGTTCATGGCCGGCGGAGCGGAGCTGCTGGCGGCATGCGGGGGCGGCACCCCGACCACCACCGCCAAGAAGGGCGGACATGTGGTCGAGGGCAACTTCTCCGACATCCGGACCCTGAACTCGATGCTCAGCAGCGATACCGCCAGCAACCAGGTCATCGGTCTGATGTTCGACGGGCTGTTGAACTACAAGAGGAACGGGGACCTCATCCCCGCGCTGGCCCAGGACCTGCCGAAGGCGTCCTCCGACGGCCAGGCCTATACGTTCAAGCTGCGCAGCAACCTGAAGTGGTCGGACGACAAGCCCATCACATCGGACGATGTCAAGTTTACGTACCAGCTCGCATACGACCCGCAGTACAAGGACGTCAACTCACCGCGGCGCGGCGACCTCTCCAAGTACATCAAGAGCATCGACACTCCCGACCCGCAGACGGTGGTCATCAACACGACCCAGGTCTTCGCGCCCTTCCTGTCGAGCCACGCTCGCTACGGGATCTTGCCCAAGCACGTGCTCGGCAGCCTGGCCCCGGCGGCGATCAACACAGCCGATTTCAACGCGGCGCCTACCGTGTGCAACGGAGCATTCAAGTTCGTGAAGTGGGACAAGGGTCAGCAGGTCACGATGGCCCGCAACGACAATTACTGGGCGGGTGCTCCTTACCTCGATCAGTGGATCTACAAGGTGCTGCCCGACTCGGTCGCCGTCACCAATCAGCTCAAGACCGGCGAGATCGACATCGGCCCCGTGGACCCGTCCCAGTTCGACGCTGTCAAGTCCGCCGAGAACGTAAGCGTGACGGAGTTTGCCGTTCCGACCTTCACGTTCTACGCGTACCAGCTCGACCCGGCCAAGAAAGGCGGCACGCTCTTCTCGGACAAGGCCGTCCGCCAGGCGCTGCTCTTCGCGCTCAACCGCACGCAGGTGGTCAACGCCGTCTACTTCGGCCACGGGTCGGTCGCCAACTCGGTCGAGCCGCCTACCTCGTGGGCCTACAAGGACAAGCCGAAGGTGCTCTACAGCTTCGACAAGGCCAAGGCCGAGTCGCTCCTCGACGGAGCCGGGTGGGCCAAAGGCGCAGACGGCATCCGGGCAAAGGGCGGCGTGAAGATGAAATTCGACATGATCACCAACGCCGGCAACAAGCAGCGCGAGGCGATGCTGCAAGTGATGCAGCAATCGTGGAAGGACATCGGAGTCGATGCCACCCCCTCACTGATTCAGTTCCCGCAGCTCGTCAGCCAGATCACCAACATCCGAACCTTCGACATGTTCCTGGTCGGCTTCAACTTCGATGAGGACCCGGACCAGGCCCAGCTGTGGCATTCCCGCAACACCGTGGCGGGGGGATTCAACGGTTTCGACTTCAAGAACAGCGAGGTCGACTCCATCCTCGAGCAAGCGGTAGGCACCCTGGACAGGAACAAGCGCAAGGAGCTTTACGGCCAGTTCCAGGACGTCATGTCCGACGAGGTGCCCGCGCCCATCATCCTCTTCAACCACGGCATCTACGGCGTTAGCAAGCGGGTTCAAGGGGCGGACTTCGGGTCGTTCAACCAGTTCGCGTCGCGGCCCTGGAACTACAAAGTGTGGGTGACGGACGGCAAGTGATTTGAAAGCGGAGGGCAGTCAGAGAGCCGCCGGGCTTAATACGTAAGGCCGATGCTCGCCAAGTACGTGGCCCGGCGGTTCCTCGCCTCCGTGGTCGTGGTCCTGGGCGTGACCCTGATCACCCTGGTCCTCATGGACCGCACCCGCGGCACCTACGTGCCCGGGATCGATCTCAACCCGAGCCTTCGCCCTGAAGACATCGAGCACCTCAGGGCCAACCTGGGCCTCGACCGGCCGTTCTACGTCTGGTACCTGACCTGGATGTGGGCGGTGCTGCATGGGGATTTTGGCCACTCGATGATCGACGGCAGCCCGGTCCTGAGCCACATCCTCGACCGCCTGCCGAACACTCTCGAGCTGACCGCGACGGCGATCGTGATTGGGGTCCTGATCGCGATTCCGCTGGGGGTGGTCGGGGCGCTGCGCCACGGCAGCAAGACAGACCATGGCCTGACGGTCCTGTCCGTCGCCGGTTTCGCCGTGCCGCAGTTCTGGATGGGCCTGATGCTGATCCTGATCTTCTCCGTGACCCTCGAGCAGCATGGGCTGCCGTGGCTCCCGTCCAGCGGAGCCTTCAGTGCATTCAACGGCGGCGACCTTCTCGACCGGCTGGCGCATCTGATCCTGCCCGCGACCGTCCTCTCGTTCTTCTACACCTCGATCTGGTCAAGGTTCGTCCGTTCGAGCATGCTCGAGGTCCTCTCCCAGGACTACATCCGGACCGCGCGTGCCAAGGGCATGAGCGAGCGCCGCGTCGTCTACCTGCACGGGCTGCGCAACGCTCTCATCCCGCTCATCACTCTGATCGGGCTGGAACTGCCCGGTCTTGTCAGTGGCGGGCTTGTGGTCGAGGTCGTATTTGGCTGGCCTGGCATCGGCAAGCTCGCCTTCGAGCGAGCCCTGCAGTACGACTACACGACCGTGATGGGGGTCACCTTCTTCGCCACCATCCTGGTGATCGCCGGCAATCTCCTGGCCGACCTGCTCTACGGCGTGCTCGATCCCAGGATTCGCTACGGATGACGACCAGATGATCGGGCCGAGCCGAGTCGCCGAGCTCGATATGCCGGCCGCCGGGATCGAGACCGGCGCCGCACGACCCGCACAGAGCTACTGGAACGAATCCTGGGAACGCCTGCGCGCGAACCGGGTTGGGATGACGGCCGGGATCTTGATCGTCGTTCTCGCCGTGATCGCGCTCCTGGCGCCAGTCTTCACTCTCGTCACCCACATCGAGCCGCAGGCAATCAACCTCGACGAGACCTTCCTGGCGCCCGGAGTGAAACACCTGCTCGGCACCGACGACCTGGGCCGCGACAGCCTGACCAGACTGATCTGGGGCGCTCGCGTCACGCTGGGCGTGGCATTCCTGACCGTGGCCATGTCTCTGACGGTCGGCACGGCGGTGGGGATGCTCTCCGGCTACTACGGCGGCTGGATCGACGACGTGCTGATGCGATTGGTCGACATGGTGCTGTCGATCCCGGCGATCTTCCTCTTCATCCTGATGTCGATCCTCTTTCGCCCCAACGCGTTCACGCTGGCGGCGATCGTCGCCTCGGTTGGCTGGGGGAGCGTGGCGCGACTGGTTCGGGGCGAGGTGCTGTCGGTCAAGCAGCGCGACTTCATCCTGGCGACCAGGTCGATCGGCGCCCGCGACACACGCCTGATGCTGCGGCACCTGCTTCCGAACGTGCTCCCGGTGCTGATCGTTGCCGCCAGCCTGGGCGTCGGGCAGATCATCCTCATCGAGGCGGCTCTTGACTTCCTGGGCCTGGGCATCCAGCCTCCAACCCCAAGTTGGGGCAACATGCTGACGAACTCCCAGAGTTACTTCTTCCACTCCGGGTTCCTGGTTGCGTTCCCAGGGATCACGATCTTCGTGACGGTGCTTGCCTCGAACATCTTCGGCAACGCGATCCGCGACGCATTCGATCCTCGACTCAAGTCTTAGAAGGCCTTGACGCAGCCCCTGCTCGAGGTCCAGGACCTGCACACCGTCTTCCGGACCAAGGAGGGCACGGTCAAGGCGGTCGACGGGGTCTCGTTCGAGCTCACGCCTGGAGAGACACTCGGGATCGTCGGCGAGTCGGGCTGCGGGAAGTCGGTGACCGCGCTGAGCATCATGCGCCTGCAGCGGCCCGGTCGGATCGTCGGCGGCAAGGTGATGTTCAAGGGCCAGGACCTGACCCGGCTCACGGAGCCGGAGATGCGCGAGATCCGCGGCAAGGAGATCGCGATGATCTTCCAGGACCCCATGACCTCGTTGAACCCCGTCTTCGACGTGGGCTGGCAGGTAGGCGAGCCGACGCGGGTGCACCACGGCTGGGACGCCAAGAGGGCCCTTGCGTCAGCAGTCAACATGCTCGGCCGGGTGGGCATCCCGGCCGCGGCTTCGCGCGCTGAGGACTACCCGCACCAGTTTTCGGGCGGCATGCGGCAGCGCGTGATGATCGCGATGGGTCTGACCATGACTCCACAGGTCCTGATCGCCGACGAGCCGACGACCGCCCTCGACGTGACCATCCAGGCGCAGATTCTCGACCTGCTGCGGCATGTCAACCGCGAGTTCGGCACCGCCACCATCCTGATCACCCACAACCTCGGAGTCGTGGCCGGCATGTGCCAGCGCGTGATCGTGATGTACGCGGGCAGGGTTGTCGAGTCCGGTCCGACCACGGATGTGTTTGCACATCCCAAGCACCCCTACACCTGGTCGCTGCTGCGCTCGATCCCACGCCTCGACGCCGAGACACATGAACCACTGCGTCCGATCGAGGGCGTTCCTCCCAACCTGATCGACCTGCCATCAGGGTGTGTCTTTCACCCGCGATGCGTCTTCCGGATCGAGCGCTGTGCAAAAGACGTCCCTGCCCTGCTCCAGGTCAACGACACCCAGCACGCGGCGTGCTGGGTGACGCAGGCGGGCGGAGAGCTCAAAGGTGCCTGAGGCGGCGCTGGAGCCTCTCGGGCTGGCGTGGACCGCCGGCCAGCCGCTGGTGTCCGTCTCCGACCTCAAGATGTGGTTCCCGATCTCGTCGGGGATCCTGCAACGGACGATCGGCCACGTCCACGCGGTCGACGGCGTCGACCTCGAGGTCAAGGCCGGCGAGACGGTCGGACTCGTCGGCGAATCGGGCTGCGGCAAATCGACGCTGGGCCGCGCCATCACCCGGCTGCTGGAGCCGACGGCCGGCACCGTCCGTTTCAAAGGCGCCGACATCACGCACATCCGCGGCCAAAAACTGCGTGCCCTGCGCCGAGAGATGGCGATGATCTTCCAGGACCCGTACGCATCTCTCGATCCCAGGCAGACCGTGGGCGACATCATCGGCGAGCCGATCGACGTGCACGGGCTTGCCCGAGGCAAAGAACGCCAGGAGCGGATCCGAGAGCTGCTGCGCGTCGTCGGCATGAACCCGCGTTACGCCGATCGCTACCCACACGAGTTCTCAGGCGGACAACGGCAAAGGATCGGCATCGCCCGCGCGCTCGCCGTCGAGCCCACCTTCATCGTCTGCGACGAGCCGATCTCCGCCCTCGACGTTTCCATCCAGGCGCAGATCATCAACCTGCTGGAGAAGCTGCAATCAAAGTTCAACCTCACCTATCTGTTCATCGCCCACGACCTCTCGGTTGTGAAGCACATCTCCAACCGAATCGCGGTCATGTACCTCGGCAAGATCATGGAAGTGGCGCCCTCGGTGCAGCTGTACCGACGACCCCGGCATCCCTACACCGGGTCACTGATGTCGGCGATCCCAATCCCGGATCCCGCAGTCGAGCTTCGGCGGGAACGGTTCATCTTGCAAGGGGACGTTGCGTCGCCGGTCAACCCGCCCAGCGGCTGCCGCTTCCGCACGCGGTGCCCCCGCGCCCGGGAGCACTGTGCGGAAGAGATTCCGCCTCTCGAAGCATTCGGGGCGGATCAAAGGGCAGCCTGCTTTTATCCGTTAGATTGAGTCCGTGGTGGCGGGGCGGGAGGCCCTGGCCCGGGAGCTCGTCAAGGCCTCCTATCTGAAGGGCGACTTCGTGCTGCGGTCGGGCCGCCGCTCGGACCGCTACTTCGACAAGTTCCTGTTCGAGACCGAGCCTGCGCTGCTGAAAGAGCTGGGCAGGCACCTCGCGGAGCTCGTGCCGGCTGAAACCCAGCGCCTCGCCGCGCCCGAGCTGGGCGCCGTGCTCCTGGGAGGCGCCGTGTCGCTGCAGACAGGGCTGCCCCTGGTGCTCGTCCGGAAAGAGCCGAAGGGCTACGGGACGGCCAGGCAGCTCGAGGGTCGCTACGAGGCCGGCGAGCGCGTGACCGTGATCGAGGACGTGGTGACGACCGGCGGCGATTCGCTCCGGTCGGTGGCGGCGCTTCGCGACGCGGGGCTCGAGATCGTGCACCTGGTGGTGGTGCTGGATCGAGGAGAGGGCGGCGAGGAAAACATCCGCAAGGCAGGCATCCCTTACTCGCCTCTGTTTCGCGTGCACGACCTGCGACTTGACTGAGCTCCTCATCGAGAACGGCACGGTCTTCACGCCCGAAGGGCCGCGCACCGCCGACGTCCACGTCAACGACGGAGTCATCACCCAGGTCGAGCCGGGCCTCTCGACGGCAGGCGAGTCGGTCGACGCCTCTGGCATGTACGTGCTCCCGGGCGCGCTCGACGTCCATGTCCACAGCCGAGACCCTGGCTTCCCCGAGAAGGAGGATTTCGCGACCCTGACAGCGGCCGCGGCCGCGGGCGGGGTGACTGTCGTCCTCGACATGCCGAACACGGTGCCCGCGGTCGACAGCGCGGGAGTGCTCGAGTCGAAGGCCGCCCTGGCGCGCAGCAAGGCGCACGTGGACTTCGGGCTGTGGGGCTTGATCCGTTCCTCGACCACCGCCGAGGTGCTGGAGGAGATGGCAGCGGCCGGAGCCGTGGGGTTCAAGGCGTACCTTGCCTACTCGTTCAGCGTCAGCCGAAAGCAGGTCCTGTACTCGCCGGGTGGAGACGACCCCGACCTCGAGCCCCCTGCCGACTACGGCACCCTGGCGCGTCTCGCGCCCGCGATCGCCCGTCTCGGCCTGCCGCTCGCCATCCACGCCGAGGACCCGACCGTGCTCGCCGCGTTTCGACGTCCGGTCTACACCTACGAGGACCTGCTCGCGTCACGGCCTCCCGAGGCCGAAGCGGTCGCCGTCTCAGCGACTGCCTCCGTGGTGAAGGAGTCCGGCGCGAGATTGCATATCGCGCACCTGTCGAGCGCGCTCGGGCTGCAGGCGGCCGAAGGCGCGATGCGAAACGGCGCGTCCCTGACCCTGGAGACCTGTCCGCAGTTCTTGCATCTCACCGCGCAGGACTTCGAACGCGTGGGTGCGGCGATGAAGATGCTGCCGCCGATCCGCACCGCGGCCGATCGCGAGGCGCTGGTCGACGGCCTGAAGCGCGGAGTCATCACGGTGGTCAGCACCGACCACGCGCCGCACACGGACGAGGAGAAGGCGCAGCCTTTCGGAGACGCACCCGCCGGCGGTCCTGGCGTGCAGACGCTGTATCTCAGCTGCCTTCAGCTGGCCAAGGAGCTCGGCGACGTGTGGCGCGCGCCGCGGTGGGTCAGCTCCGCGCCGGCAAGCCTCGCCGGTCTGGAGGAGAGCAAGGGAGCGATCGCGCCGGGATTTGACGCCGACATCGTCATCGTCGATCCGACGGGGAACACACACGTGCGCGCCGACCAGATGCGGTCCCGGCAACGTCACGGCGCGCTGGAGGGCATGAATTTCGACTTCGCGATCAAGGACGTTTTCCTGCGCGGCGAGTCGGTCGCGCGCGGCGGAAAACCGCGAGGACGCATGGTCCGCCCGGCCCTGGTGCTCGGGTGAGGCCGGTCGTCGCGGGGCTCGCCGCGTTGCTGCTCATGGCGTGCACGAACGGTGGCTCGACAGCGTCGACGTCGCCGCCGGCCGTCGGCACCATCGAACCCACGCCTCAGGCGCATCCCGCGGGCAAGCTCGACGACCAGGTGCCGATGCCGGCGGGATTCCCCGCCGACGTGCCGATCTACACCAAGGCGCGCCTGACCGCCGGCGCTTCGTTCTCGTCGAGTGGCCAGGTGGCGTGGGGCATGGAATGGCAGACCGTCGACGCCCTCGCCAAGGTGAAAGCCTTCTACGCCGACCAGCTCAACAAGGGCGATTGGACGGTCCAGTTCACCAGCACCGCCTCCGACACCTTCTCCGCCTCGTTCAAGCGCAAGAGCAACTCGCAGGTCCAGGGCACGCTCAAATCCACGGTCTCGGCGGGGGTCACGAAGATCCTGATGAGCCTGGTGGCCCCGGCCTAGGTTTGACCAACTCCTCCCCATTCATGGGGAGGTGGCCCGAAGGGCCGGAGGGCGCTCGGCCCCATCGCCGGCTTCGCCGGCACTTCCCCGCAAGCGGGGAAGAGTTGTCGCCAGACTAGGCCCGGGCGCCGGCTTTGCCGGCACTTCCCCGCAAGCGGGGAAGAGTTGTCGCCGGCTCGGCCCCATCGCCGGCTTCGCCGGCACTTCCCCGCAAGCGGGGAAGAGTTGTGGCCGGCTCGGGCCCCATCGCCGGCTTCGCCGGCACTTCCCCGCAAGCGGGGAAGAGTTGTGGCCGGCTCGGGCCCCATCGCCGGCTTCGCCGGCACTTCCCCGCAAGCGGGGAAGAGTTGTCGCGAGCCTAAGCCCGGGCGCCGGCGCCCCTGAAGATCGGATTCTGCTGCAGCTCCCGTTCCAGGCTGGTCGCGGGCCCGTGGCCGGGGTACAGCGCGGTCGCCAAAGGCAGCCGCACGAGCTTGGTCCCGATGCTCATCATCTGGCGGCGAAGATCGGTCTCCGGCATCTGGCGGCCGATTCCTCCGGCGAGGAGGGTATCGCCGACGAACGCGTGGTTGGCGATGACGAAGCAGAGGCTGCCTGGCGTGTGGCCAGGCGTGTGCAGAACGTAGACCTTGAACTCCCCGAAGTCGAGTTCGTCACCGTCGACCAGGTAGCGGTCTGCGGAGCGGAGGAACTGCTTGGCATCGGCAGAGTGGATCCCGGTCTCGCCACCGGTGAGTGCCTTCAGGTCGTCCTTGCCGCCCACGTGGCCGGGGTGGCAGTGGGTGGCGAGGATGTGCCTGACGGTCAGGCCGTTGGTCTGCTCGGCGATCTTGTCCGCGGGCTGGCCGGGGTCGATGACCACTGCCTCTTTGGTCTTCGCGTCGGACACGATGTAGCAGTTGACCTCGCGGTCGAGCTTGACCTTCACGATCGAAAGCTTTGCCACAGATCAGTATTTACAGCAATGGAGCGAGCGGCAGCGGTCGGCTTTGCGGTCCTTCTGCTGCTGATCTGCGTGTACTGGGTCTACGGGTACATAAGGAGGCGGTCGAAAAAGCGGTACTGAATCAGCCCCTCCGAGTTACTGGTCCTGGACGGCCTGGATCTTCTGCCGCAGCGCGTCGAGTGAGTCGAAGCGGTCGAGGGCGGGTTTCGCGCGCGCCCGGTCGGGATACTTTGCGATCTGCACCGCATCGACGAGCAGCTCGATCTCCTCGGGCGTGAAGTTGAGGGTCTTCAAGACGACCTCCTTCACGCTGCCCCGACGGTCGACAGTGTCCTTGATCACGTCGTCGGTGTCGCTGACGACGTCTGGCCGGGTGGGGCGGAAGAGGTCTTCTGAGCCGACGAGTGAAACGCGCTTGAAATTTGGCATCAGTGCCCCCTCAATCCGGTACCCGGTGATTCTCCATGACTCTGGACGCGAGCGCTCGATATGCCTTCGCGCCGTCCGACTCGCGCGCATAGGTGAGTATCGACTGGCCCGCGAGCGGAGTCTCCGCGAAGCGGATCGAGTCGGTGACCCAGAACCCATACACCTTGTCGCCGTATTTCTCTTTGACGGCCGCGAGCACTTCCTGCGAATGCAGCGCCCGGTGCTTGTAGAGCGTCGGCAAGATCCCGATCAGTTCCAGCCGCGGGTTGAGCCGCCGCTTCACGCGCTCCATCGTGACCAGCAACTCCTGCATTCCCTTCAGCGCGAGGAACTCCGCCTGCAGCGGAACAAGGACCTCGTCCGCCGCGACCAATGCGTTGATGACGATCAGGTCGAGTGACGGCGGGCAGTCGATGATGATGAAGTCGTAGCGCCTCTGCGCCGGCTCGAGCTTGTCGCGCAGGATGCTCTCCCTGCCGATCTCGTTGATGAGCTGGTTTTCCGCGCCCGCCAGCTCGATGTCGGCCGGGATGTAGTGGACGCCCATCTGCGCCGCCTCCTGGACCACGTCGGTGACCGTGGTCTCGGGATCGACGAGCAGGTGATAGATCGTCTTCTCGAGCTCGCCGGCGGGCTTCATGTAAAGCGTGAGGTGGCCCTGCGCGTCGAGGTCGATGAGCAGGACACGCTGGCCCAACTCGGCGAGTGCGGCGCCCAGGTTGACGGCGGTGGTGGTTTTGCCAACCCCGCCCTTCTGCATCGCTACGGCGATCGTTCGGGCCAAAAGTCGATGCGAGTCTAACCCAACAGGCCAGTTCTGACTGGGCCCGCGGGCCTCTCCTCTAGAATTCGGCCCGCTTTGGTCATCGACATCGTGGTCGTCCTGCTGCTGGTGGTGGCGTTGATCACCGGCTTCCAGCGCGGTGTGATCCAGCCCTTGATGGCCGAGATCTTCTTCTTCGGCACACTGCTGGCCGTGTTTCGGTTCCACGACCAGTACACATCGATGGTCGATCGCTATCTGCATCTGAGCCCGGTGCTGGCGATCTTCCTGGCCCTGATCATCGCCGTCGTCCTCGGCTTCGTCGGCGGCGCGATCGGCGGCATGTTCCATCGCGTGGAAGCGATCCGGGGCGTCGACGGCCTGCTCGGGGTCTTCGTCCACGTCGTGGTGACGCTGGTCGTGATCTACCTCGCCGTCTCCGCGTTGGTGACGCTCGACAACGCGTTCGTGCCCGCGCTCAAGAGCGCCAACCTGACGCTCCAGCAGGTGAACCAGCTCGAGAACGAGATCCTCTCCAACCCGATCACCGCCGCCCTGGTCTCCAAGTCCGACCTGCAGTCGCTGAAGGACAAGGCCACCAAGAACAAGGCGGCGACGCTCGACTCGGTGGCGGGCATCCACCAGCTGCAGCAGATCTACACGGACTTCTTGCAGCCTCAGCTGCACGGCTCGCGAGCGGTGCCGTTCATCCTGGGCTTCGGGAAGCGGCTGCCCTTCATCGGCCACGTGGGTCCCGAGGACCTCAAGCCGATCCCGAGCCCGGCGATCTGCCCCTCGCCGACCCCCAAGGTGACCGCAAGTCCCAAGGTGACCGCGTCGCCATCGCCCAGGCCCACGCCGACCGTCGCGTGTCCGAGCCCGAGCCCGACGAAGTAACTTAGTCGCGTGCTGGATCTGGCGCTGACCTCCGACCAGGAGCAGCTCGTCGCGACCGTGCGCGACTTCTGCGCGCGGGAGTTCGCGCCCAAGATCGCCGCCAACGATCGGGCCGGCCGCCACGACCCGGAGATCTTCGCCAAGCTGTCCTCGCTCGGCCTGCCGGGCGTCTGCTTCCCGCAGCGCTACGGCGGTTATGGCCTCGACTACCTCTCGTTGGGCCTCGTTTGCGAGGAGCTCGAGTACGTGGACACCGTCTACCGCACCGTGCTGTCGGTGCACGTCGGCCTTGTCGGCATGGGCCTCTACACGTGGGCGACTGAAGAACAGAAGCAGCAGTGGCTGGTGCCCATGGCGTCGGGCAAGAAGCTCGCCTGCTACGGGCTGACCGAGCCGAACGCAGGCTCCGACGTCGCCTCCATGCAGTCCACCGCGAAGCGGCACGGTGACCGCTACGTGCTCAACGGCCAGAAGGTGTGGGTCTCCGACGCGGACACCGCCGACTTCCTGCTCGTGTTCGCCAAGACCGACCCCAAGGCCGGCTCCCGTGGGGTCTCGGCCTTCATGCTCGACCGCGAGGCCTGCGGCAAGGCCTTGCGAACCGAGCCGATCGAGGACCGCCTCGGCATTCGCGCCGGCGATGTCGGGTCGATCTTCATGAGCGACCTTGAGGTCGGGGAAAGTGATCGCATCGGCGACGAAGGCGACGGTTTCAAGATCGCGATGAGCTGCCTCGACAACGGCCGCTACACGGTCGCCGCCGGCGCCACCGGCACCGTGCGCGCGTGCCTCGACGCTTCCGTGAAGTACGCGCGCGAGAGAAAGACGTTTGGTCAGGAGATCGGCCGCTACCAGCTCGTGCAGCAGATGATCGCGAAGATGTCGCGCGACTATGAGATCTGTCGCCTGCTCTACTTCAACGTCGCCTGGATGAAGAACACGGGCAAGCGCCACACGCGCCAGGTCTCGATGGCCAAGCAGTACGCGACCGACGCGGCATTCAACGCGGCGCATGACGCGGTCGAGGTGCACGGCGCATACGGATACTCGGCCGAGTACCCGGTCGAGCGGTTCCTCCGCAACGCGCGCGCCCCGATCATCTACGAGGGCACGCGGGAGGTGCACACGATCCTCCAGGGCGAGTACGCCCTGGGCTACCGCGAAGACCGACCGGTCAAGAGATCGCTGCCGCCGTACCAGCCGGACTGACGACCGCCGAACGCCGGCTGCGGATGCTCGACTTCGTCGTCCTCTCGCTCTACTGGGTCGCGATCGGCTACCTGTGGAACAGCCTGACCGCGCTGATCCTGCCCGACCTGATCATCCAGCTCGTCGGCCGCGAGCTCGAGGGCACGGCCGCGAGCCTGCTCAAGGGGATCGGCACCGTGATGGCGGTCGTGTGGCAACCGATCATCGGAGGCGTCTCCGACCGCACCGTGACCCGCTGGGGTCGGCGCAAGCCATTCATCTTCGCGGGCACGGTAGGCGACCTCTTGTTCCTCACCGGCATCGCGCTAGCGGGCAACTACTGGGTGCTGGTGGTCTTCTACTTCCTCCTCCAGTTCGCCTCCAACACGGCGCAGGCGCCCTACCAGGGGCTGCTCCCGGATGTCGTGCCACAACCGCAGCGCGGCGAAGCGTCGGGCTACTACGGGGTCGCCAACCTGGTCGGGATCGCCAGCGGAACGATCGGGGCGGGGCTGTTGCTCTCTGACTTCGGCCGCGGCGCCGCGATCGCGTCGATCGGAGTCGTCCTGCTGACCACGATGCTGGCGACGGTCACCGTCGTTCCCGACCGCGCGGCCGCCGTCGAAGCTCAGTACCGCAGCCTCCGCCAGCTGCTGGTCACCACCTTTGGCGTGCCGCTGCGCCACCGCGCCTTTTTGTGGCTGATGGCTTCACGCCTGCTGATCTTCATGGGCTTCGGCGGCCTGCAGAATTTTGCGTTCTTCTATTTCGACAACGTCTTCTTCCACCACGATCCCAGGGCCACAGCCGCCGCGACTTCCGCTCTGCTTGGGATCTCGATCGCGGTCGCGGCCCTCGTGACCTGGCCGGCGTCGCGCATCTCAGACCGCATCGGCCGCCGGCCCCTCATCTTCGGGTCGGGGCTCTGCGGTGCGGTAGGCACGCTCGTGCTGGTCTTCAGCCACTACCAATGGGTACCGCCTGCGGTGGTGGAGCCGCTCGCTCACGCGCTCAGGCTTCCTGACCTGGCCGCCCAGGCGACGCTGACCGGGCTAGTGATCGGCGTCGGCCTCGGCGTCTTCTTCTCGGTCGACTGGGCCTTCATCCAGGACATCATCCCGGCCAACCAGGGTGGCCTCTACATGGGCTTCTCCAACATCGCCACCGCGGGCGCAGGCATCATCGCCGTGTTCGTCGGAGGGCCGCTGCTCGACGTGTTCAACGCGGGGCCCAGGATCCTGGGCCTGCCGGGCGGATTTCCCGTCATCTTTGCAGTATTCGTCCTGTGGTTTGTGATCGGGTCGCTTAGCATCCTCAAGGTGCCAGAAAACCGTCCCCTCCCTAGCCCTCCCCAGCGGGTGGGGAGGGGAAATTGATGAACCTTGACGGCCTGAAGCCCTGGGCCGGGCTCGCGGGGGGCAGTCCGGCCGATGTGGTGGTCGCGGGGATCGCGTACGACGGCTCGGCCGTCTACCGGAGAGGCGCCGCGCTGGCGCCGCCACGCATCCGCCAGCTATCGGCTGCGATGCCCCCCGTGGCCGAGGACGGCCATGTGTTGACCGGGCTCCGAGTCGAGGACATCGGCGACCTCGACCCCGGCGATGACATCGAGGCCGGCTGGATGGGGCCGATGCAGCGCCTGGCGGCTGTGCCGCCGGACGCCTTTCTGACGGTGCTCGGGGGCGACCACTGCACCGCGATCTCCACGCTGTCCGCGCAGGTGCGCCGGCATCCCGGCCTGTCGGTGCTGTGGGTGGACGCGCACCCCGATCTCTGCGATTTTTCCCGCGGCGGGCACTGGACGTGCGGCTGCGCGCTCCGGCGCGCGCTGGAGGCCTCAGGCATTGAACCGTCGAGGATCGTGATCGCGGGAGGACGCGACTACGACCCGGAGGAGCTCGAGTTCATCGCGGGCCACGGCGTGCTGCTGGTTTCCGCGGTGGAGATCGCACGTGACCTCGCAGCGGCCGCACGCAAGATCGCTTCGCGACTGGCCGGACAGAAGGTCCACGTTTCCTTCGACATCGACGTCCTCGATCCCGCGTTTGCTCCAGGCACCGAGATTCCGTCTGCGGGCGGGCTGTCCTCGCGGCAGGCGATCGAGCTCTTGCGCGGAGCGACCGAACGCTCGCGGCTGGTCGGGCTCGACGTCGTCGAGGTCTCGCCGCCCTTTGACCACGGGGACATCACGACGTTCGCCGCGCTGAAGATGATCTTCGAGGTCTGGGGCTTGGTGAAAACGGCTCGCGAAGCCGCGCTTTCCGAGGTGCATGGAGAGCGCTGACGTAGTCATCGCGGGCGGCGGCATCATGGGCTGCGCCCTCGCCTACCAGCTCGCGAAGCGCAACGTCGACGTGATCGTCCTCGAGCGGGAGACCCTCGGCTCGCAGTCGACAGGCAAGTGCGCGGGCGGCGTGCGGCAGCAGTTCTCGATGGAGGCCAACGTCCGCCTCCAGCGCATGTCGGTGCGCATGTTCGAGAGCTTCGAAGAGGAGACCGGCCACCCAGCCGACTTCCGCCAGATCGGGTACCTGTTCGTTCTTACGCTGCCGCAGCACATAGAGGACTTCCGCCGCAACGTCGAGATGTGGCACGGCGTCGGCCTGGCGGAGGCGCGCTGGGTCGATCCCTCAGAGGCGGCGCGGATGGTGCCGGTGCTGAACGTGGAGGACGTCCTCGGCTGCACGTTCTGCCCGAGCGACGGCATCGCGAGCCCGGCCGACGTAACTTCGGGTTACGCGTCGGCCGCCCGTCGCCTGGGCGCCCGGTTGAAGGAAGGGGTCGAGGTCGTCGGCGTGGATATCGCCGGCGGCCGGGTCCAGGGCGTCCG